>ERZ831773.236-NODE-236-length-77969-cov-13.299818_pt1 | contig 77969 bp, 61 predicted proteins | sample MGYA00519696_ERZ831773 | MGnify/ENA primary metagenome ERZ831773 (study PRJEB31850, sample SAMEA3708720) | human gut metagenome | biome: human gut; feature: human-associated habitat; material: faeces | place: China | collected 2014 ...
TCAAATGTTTAAAAATGAATAAAATAGATCATACTCAGCAAGGCCTTCCCATTAAGAATGGACAGGCCGGCTATGGCAGGCTGTGAATACAGCTTTTATTTTGCGGTAAGTTTGTGTAAATTAGACAGATAGAACGACTGTTGTGTTTCAAAAGACGTTCCTTTTTTGAAACACTGTTTTTGCTCTGTGCACTGAATATAAGAAGAAGAGATAAATAACTGATTATTAGAATAATGTATAAATATTTGCACAGATGAAAAAAGCGTCTTATCTTTGTTGCATCAGACGAACGTCTTTTGAAACATTATCTTCCTTTTGATAAAAGACAATCCACTTATTACAAGAATCATTTTTTTCCAAATGCTTCATTATTAGTTTTATCCTTTCGTTACATCAGCGGGTAACCGGATTGATAGTCTGCCGGTATTTTTGCCGGATGTTACCATTCTTATATTATTTGTTTCCTGCGTTATATCGCCTCTGTACTATTCTGGCTAACCTTGCATCAACAATCACACATCGTATAACTACTATAAATTTAGAATCAAAATGAACAGAGAGAACAAACCTTTATTCCTATATACCTTTATCACCGTCTTTGGTGGATTGATTGTGGGATTAAATATGGCAGGTATTTCCGGAGCCGTTCCTTTTTTACAGGAACAATTCATGTTGGATGATATGGCTTTGGGATTGGTGGTAAGTATTCTGACCGTAGGTTGCCTTTGCGGTGCTTTGCTGGGAGGAGGTTTTAGCGACCGTTATGGCAGACAGAAAGTCATGTTCTCGTCAGCTGTCTTTTTTATTGTTTCTTCTTTGGGCTGCGCATTATCCGGTAATTTGGTTTCACTGCTGGTTTTTCGCCTGATATGCGGGCTGGGTATCGGAGTGATCTCTGCCGTAGCACCTATTTATATATCTGAAATATCTCCTGCCCGGCTGAGGGGAACACTGGTTTCCTACAATCAGTTGGCTATTGTGATAGGAATTCTAATTGCTTACATTGTAGATTATATATTGCTGGACTATGAGCGGAACTGGCGCCTGATGTTGGGATTCCCGTTCTTCTTTAGTGTGGCCTATCTGTTGTTATTGGGTATATTGCCTGAGAGCCCACGTTGGCTTTCGGCTCGTGGAAAAGCAGGTAGAGCCAGGCAGGTGGCCAGTAAACTGAACCTGGAAGCCGGTGAGATGACCGTGTCCGACACAAACACACAAGAAGGTAGAGATAGAAAGGTAACTGAATTGTTTAAGGGTAACTTGGCTAAAGTGGTTTTCATAGGTTCTATACTGGCCGCCTTACAGCAAATCACGGGTATTAACGTCATCATCAATTATGCACCTTCCATCTTCGAGATGACAGGTGTTGCCGGGGATATTGCCCTTGTGCAATCTATCCTGGTGGGAGTGGTGAATCTGCTGTTTACCCTGATTGCTGTGTGGCTGGTCGATAAAGTAGGGCGTAAGATTCTGCTTCTTTGCGGAAGTCTGGGGATGGGCATCTCATTGCTGTACCTGGTTTACACTTTCGTAGTTCCGGCAGCCAATGGTATCGGTGCTTTAATAGCCGTGTTATGCTATATCGGATTCTTTGCCGCTTCACTGGCACCTTTGATGTGGGTGGTGACTTCCGAGATTTACCCTTCTCGTATTCGTGGAACAGCTATGTCACTCTCCACCGGAATCAGCTGGTTATGTACTTTTCTCACCGTTCAGTTTTTCCCCTGGATACTGAATAACCTGGGCGGATCGGTTGCTTTCGGAATCTTTGCCGTTTTCAGCATTGCAGCATTCGCATTCATTTTGTTTTGTGTGCCCGAGACCAAGGGCAAGTCACTGGAGGCAATAGAAAAAGAGCTGGGAGTGGATAAAGAGGCTGAGGAGAATGTGAAAGAAGAACATGCTTTCTCGAAAATATAATAAACACAAAATTGGATATAAGTATGAAACAAAGTAAAAGAAATCTATGGTGGTTCGTCTGTGCAGGACTCTTGTTCTGCTCGTGGGGATGTAGTTCCCGGGTGTCGGATAAGCCGGTAACGCTGGAAACGTTGTTGGACGAAATGGTATCGGTGGAGGAACAGGCGCTGTATCCGGTTCCCTCTTATACCTGTCGTCAGGAAAGTAGCTACGACCGTGCATCAGTATCACCCGATTCTGCCGGTTGGTTTGCCAATAGTGACGGGTTTGGAATCAAACGGGTAGATACGGTGGCAGGCCGCATTGAGAAAGTGATGTTCGACGAAGTCGGACCTGGAGCGATCACTCGTATCTGGATTACTACCATTGACAAGCGGGGTACGTGGCGGTTTTATTTTGATGGTTCTGATCAACCGGGCTGGATCATTCCGGCTTATGACCTGATGCGGATCAATATACCCGGATTGGGAAAGGGAATGTTACAGGCACACACCAGCTATACGCCCGAAGGTAAAGGAGGAAATACCTTGTTCCTGCCTATCCCTTATGCCCGTGGGTGTAAAGTGACATTCGAAGACGAGCCGGGAGTGAATCCGACTCCCAAGTATTATCACATCAACTTCCGTAAATATCCCGAAGGCACACAGGTAGAGACTTTTTCTAAGGAGGTAGTGGAGAGAGCGGCACAGAAGATTGCCGAAGTAGACAACCGTCTTCTTCAGCCGGTAGCCGGCCGTAAAGGTGAGATCCTCCGGGAGGAGAAGAGTATTCTTCCTTCCGATTCATTGGTCATCCCTCTGCCTGCAGGCGAAAATGCGGTATACGAAGTGAAGTTCAATATTCGTACCGATAATCCTGAACAATATGCCCAGTTGATGCGGGAATTGGTGTTCAATGCCGGGTTTGACGGAAAGCAGACCGTGTGGGTACCGTTGAGTGACTTCTCCGGAGGTGGTATGGGTGCCCCCAAGGTAGATAGCTGGTATCTGACATCCGATGGAAAAGGAAATATCTCCAGTCGTTGGTTGATGCCTTACCAAAAAGATGGTGTGCTGAAAGTACTTAACCTCTCTTCCCGGTCGGTTGCTGCTACAATGGAGGTGAATGTAGCTCCATTAAAGTGGAATAAAGATCGTTCGTTGTATTTCTATGCTTCATGGAGACAGGAAAATGGTATCTATATCCACGATAAACCTGAAGAGGCCGACCAATGTGTAGAATGGAACTTTGCTACCCTGAAAGGTAGAGGTGTCTACAAAGGCGATTTACTTTCACTTTATAATCATGCCCCGTTGTGGTATGGTGAAGGTGATGAAAAGATTTGGGTGGACGACGATACTTTCCCATCACATTTCGGTACAGGCACAGAAGATTACTACAATAGTTCATGGGCACCGGTAGTGCCTTTCTATACTCCATTTGGAGGAGCCCCGAGAGCCGATTTGGAAAGCTCTCACGGTTATAATGCTTTCTATCGCACCCGCCATCTGGATGGTATTCCTTTCAATAAGAGCTTTAAGTTCGATATTGAAATGCTGGGATGGAAACGAGGTGAGGCCGATTATGCCACTACCATTTACTGGTATGGTGATCCGGAGGCACAGGTATTTGGAACTTCAGGTATTGAAGAAGCCCGCCGGCAGTTGCTGCCTGCTGTTGAGGCTTCGGCAGACTGAAAAACATATGATAGTATTATTTAAATTTTTAATTAAATCTAATTGGTGAATATGAAACATGAAAGACCTTGCCTTGTGGCCTCCGGAAGTGACTGGCTGCAAGAAGTGTTGAGAAGGCTTTTGGTCTGGGTGGTTGTCTTGTCCTCGGGGACATTGATGGCATACGCGGGCAATCTGGATATCAGCCAGACGAAAGTCATTACGGGTACGGTGACCGAAAAGGAAACAGGTGATCCGTTAATTGGAGTAAACGTTTCGGTAAAAGGTACTTCGAAGGGTACAATTACAAATTTGAATGGCCAGTATTCGGTCGATGTGAATTCCGATAAAGATATTCTGGTATTCTCGTTTATCGGAAAGGCTACACAGGAGAAAGCAGTGAAAGGATTGAGTCAGATTGATGTGGTGATGGCCGATGATGCCACGATGTTGGGCGAAGTAGTGATCCAGACCGGTTATATGACACAGCGTAAAGCTGATCTTACCGGTTCGGTTGCTATGGCCAACACTTCGGATTTGGCTCAGAATCCTTCGACTAATGCATTGAAGTCTTTACAGGGAAAATTGCCGGGTGTATTTATTACTACAGATGGTAGCCCTGGGGGAAATGCTTCGATACAGATTCGCGGACTTACGTCACTGAATGCGCAGCCTAACCCGCTGATCGTACTTGACGGATTGGCAGGAGACTATAACCTGCGTGATATCAACCCGGCGAATATTGAATCGATTCAGGTGCTGAAAGATGCGGCTTCGGCCAGTATTTATGGTTCGAGAGCTGCCGGTGGTGTGATTATCATCGAAACAAAGAAGGGTAAAAAGGGTGAATCGAAGATTAGTTACGAAGGTCGTGTACAGTTCTCTAAATGGGTTAATAAACCCGACCTGTTGAATACCGATGAGTATGGACGTGCCATCTGGCAAGCGTATGCAAACGACGATAAACTTGGTGAAATCAAGCAAAGCGTCCGTTTCTTCGATTATGACTGGAGTTATGACAGCAACGGTTATCCAGTACTTAATTCCGTGAAACCGGTGGAATGGCTGAATACAGCTCAGACTATGCGCTCAGCCGATACTAACTGGATCGATGAAATATCTCGTACCGGAGTATCGCAGAACCATCAGATTTCAGTATCGAGTGGTACTGATAAATCACGTACTTTCTTCAACCTGGGTTATGAAAACACGGAAGGTATCCAGATTGAAACCTTCTGGAAGAAATATTCGGCCCGCTTGAACTCGGAATACGATTTATTGAATGGTCGTCTGAAAGTAGGTGAGAATCTGGAGTTGAACTACATGAACTATCGCGAAGCCAATCATACTCAGCTTGCAGCGAATGAACCCCCTATCATTCCTGTATATACCGAAACCGGTGGCTGGGGTGGTGCCTCTCTCGATGTGGGTATGGACGATTATCGTAATCCGGTGAAAGACCTTATCCTGGGGAAAGACAATGTCAATAAGTTCCTGAAGGTAATTGGTAATACGTATGCCGATTTGATGATTATCAAAGGTTTGAACCTGAGAACATCGTTCGGTGTAGACTATCGCGGTTCATACTATCGCGCAGTCGATAAAAAATGGGGTGAAGCAGACGGTTCGGGCCGTGATGAAAAGTTCAACTATGTCCGCAACGATCAGACTCATTTCTTGGAATACCAGTGGACCAACCAGATCAACTATAACGGGCAATTCGGAAAACACTCGATAGGAGCTGTGGTCGGAATGGAATTCACGAAAGCTGAAAGCGAAGCATTCTATGCACGTAAAGACGGTTTGACCCTGGAAGACAGAGACTATGCTTTTTTGAGTTCGGCTACTGGTGACAAGATTACAGAGGCTACCGGTTCGGGTGATGCTTATGCTCTGTTGTCATACTTCGGTAAGTTTAACTATTCGTATGCTTCCAAATATCTGGCATCGGCAACGTTACGTTATGACGGTTCTTCCAAGTTCGGTGCTGATAACCGTTGGGCAGTCTTCCCGGCATTTTCTTTGGGATGGAGAATAAAGAATGAACCCTTCCTTGAGAATGTAGATTTTCTTTCGGACCTGAAACTGAGATTCAGTTGGGGACGTAATGGTAACTCGGCTATCCCGAGCGGATACCTGCAAAGTAGCTATGTAGCCGATTATAATGGAACTTCTTATGCTATGAACGGACAGGAAAGCGGTTCTCTACAGTCTGGTTTCCGTAAATATCTCACCGGTAATTCGACATTGAAATGGGAAACTGTAACACAGACCAACTACGGTATTGATTTTGGTTTCTTCAACCAGAGCCTGGTCGGAACAATCGATTACTTTTATAAGAAGACAACCGATATGCTTTATTTGCCCCCTTATATCGGTGCATTCGGTGAAGGTGGAGATACTTATGTGAACGGTCCGAGCATGGAAAACCGAGGAGTTGAAATCTTGCTGACATACCGGAATAATCTTCCGTCCGGATTTAGTTACAGCATTACGGGAAACCTTGCCACTTTCAAGAATAAGATTACCGAATTGCCCGACAACGTGAGAAGTGTATATGGTGGAAACGGTATGTTGGATGATATCATCGGACGCCCCCGTAACTCTGTATACGGCTACGTGGCAGACGGAATCTTCAAGACACAGGAAGAGGTGGACAACTCACCGCAGCAGGCAGGAAAAGGTTTGGGGCGCATTCGCTATAAAGACCTTGACGGAGACGGACGTATCACTCAGGACTACGACCGCACATGGATTGGTGTCAGTGACCCAGACTTTACTTATGGTTTGAATCTTCAGGCTTCGTATAAGAATGTAGACTTGGCTCTCTTCTTCCAGGGTGTGCATGGCGGAGATGTTTGGGATTCATGGATTGAATACAGTGACTTCTGGAACATTCAGAATGTGAATAATACCAATCACCTGAAAGGCGTATTTAATGCTTGGTCCCCTCAAAATCCGGACTCTAACATTCCGGCTCTGTCTACCCGTAATACCAATGACGAAAAGCGTACGTCTACGTATTTCCTCAAAGACGGTTCGTACTTGAAGTTGAGAACGATAGAGCTGGGATACACTTTCCCGGAAAGTATGGTGAAGAAAGCCATGATCAGCCGCTTGCGTGCCTATGTTTCGGCTAACAATGTATTCACTATCAAGAAATGGTGGGATAGCAATCGTTTCTCAGGTCCCGATCCTGAAATCCGTGATTTTGGCTATGTCATTCCATTTACCGCTACAGTCGGAGTTAATATAACCTTTTAAATAGAAATAGTATGAAAACCTTTTATAGTTTATTTCTGTCATCTGCCCTTTTGCTTTCCTTATTGGTGACGAGCTGTGCCGACCAATTGAATATTAACCCTAAAGGGGTGCTGGCTGATGATTTATTATTAGGAAAGCCCGAACATATTGATGATTTTGTGACTCCGTGCTATTCGCTGATCCCTTATCTGCCCTGGTCGGAAGCTCATGCATGGTGGATGCATGGTTCTATCCGGTCGGATGATGCTTACAAAGGCGGATCGGGTGTAAGTGACCAGTCGGCCTGGCATGATATGGAAGTTTTCTCTTCTGTAACTGCCAATGTAGGCAACAATGACGGACCTTGGTTCAAAGGATATGTAGCGATATCCAGATACAACCTGGCACTCTATGCCCTGTCTAAAGTTACCGATGAAAACTATCCGTTGAAAGGTGTACGTACCGGTGAGGTGAAATTCTTGCGCGGAGCTACCTATTTCTTTATGAAGACTCTGTGGAGATACATTCCTTGGGTAGATGAAGAGAACGGAAGAACGGTGGAAGATGTGACTAATATCTCGAACCGGCCCAATGGTACTGATGATACATATTTGTGGGAACACATTGTTGCCGATTTGGAAGAGGCTGTCAGACTGTTGCCTGAAAAGCAGGAAGAGATAGGCCGTATCAACAAGAATGCCGCACGGGCAATGGCCGCCAAAGCCTTATTGTTCATGGCGTATAAACAGGATGCAAGACATCAGGTAGTCGAGTTGGATAAGAAGATTCTGGAACGTGCTTTGGTTTATATCAACGAGATCACTGATCAGGAAGGTGGAAATGTAGGTTTATGTGAAGACTTTGCCGAAAACTTCTTGCCGGAATATGATAATGCTACCAAAGAGGCTATTTGGGAAATCCAATACTCTATCAATGACGGAACATCAAGTGGTGGAAATACAAACAACGGTGCGGAGTTGAATGCTCCTTCCTGGGAACCTTATTTCCCATGTTGTGATTTCCATAAGATGAGCTTTAATATGGCAAATGCTTTCAGAACCGGTACGGACGGATTGCCTTTGTTCGATACGTTTAACGATGCGGAAATGAAAGGAAGATATAAAGAGTATTTCAATGAAAATAGCTTTGACCCTCGTTTGAGTCATACGGCGGCTATCCCGGGATATCCTTATAAATATAATCCGGATTTGCTGTACGAGGAAAAGGCTTCCAGAAGCCCCGGTGATTATGGTTATTTGAAATCTGTTAAAGAGTTGGTTCCTGCCGGTTGCGATTGTATCATTGTGAACCGTAATTCGATGAATGTGAAGCAAATTCGTTATGCTGAAGTCTTGTTGTGGAAAGCTGAGATCTTGATTCAGTTGGATCGTCACAAAGAAGCTCGTCCTATCATTAATAAGCTGCGCGAACGTGCTAATAACAGTAGAATTCGCTTGTTGATGGCAGATGGTACTCCTTACATGAATTATAAGGTCAGCTTGTATACCGATGAGGCTGCTTGGACCAAAGACTATGCATGGAAAGCATTGATGTTTGAGAATCGTCTTGAAACAGCATGTGAAGGAAGACGTTTCTTCGATCTGCAAAGATGGGGAATCCTGGAGCCTACGATGAATGCTTACTTCAAAAAAGAGAAAACCCGTTTCTCTTGGATGAATAATGCTGTCTTTGTTGCGGGAAGAGATGAGTATAAACCTATTCCTCAGCAACAGATGAACTGGGCGAAAGGAAATTATATACAGAATCCGGGTTACTAATAAAAAAACAGACGATTATGAAAAGAATATTATACTTTTTCTCTGTGATGCTTTGTATACTTGCCGTCACAGGTTGCCAGGATCGCGATATCATTGATTTTAAAGATGGGGTTTCCTTACCTCCGGTGACCGATTTAAAATCGTCACTGACACCTGATAATGATGCAGTGTTGGAATGGAAACTACCTTCAGCGATTCCGGAAGAGATACAACGTCCTTTATCCGTTTATGTTCAGGTTTACAAAGGGGCGGTGCTGGAGCATCAGATTTCTTTGGAAGGTGAACCTACTTCGTGGGAATATACACTGAAAGAGCCTGAATCGAAATATAGGATTGTGGTTAAAGTCCAGGGGATGTTGAAAGAAAAAAACTATGGACAATCAGATGAAATATATTCGTTGGGACAAACAGTTTCTATAAATTGATTGAGAGAAAGAGGCAGCGTCGGGACGACGTTGCCTCTCTTCATTTTATGCTTTCTCACATCGGATGATGATTTTTCTTTCATCGTTCAGGGTAGTAGCAAACAGATAGATATCACCTCCGTCAGCTATTTTTAGCCGTTTTCGTAGTTCTGCCACAGATTGTGGGAAGTTGCGGACAGTGAGGTTGGCTTTATCCACTTCATTTAAGAGATTCTTCAGTTCTTTTTTGTTGAGGCATGAGTAGCCGGTCACCCGGAAGATTCGGCCTGGAAATTCTTCTATCCGTTCATCCGAGGTGTAGAGATGGCTGTTGGGATGGAGCTTGCTTAAATGAAACGCAGAAGCGATGCTGCGGAAAGCACCGGCTTTGAGAATAGAGGCGTTGGGTTCATACAAGTAAGTACCTATTTTATGGGTGTAAGAGCAATCGGTGCTCTGCTCTGCTTCGCGCGTAAAGACGAAACGCTGTATTTTTCGGTTTGCAAAGTTGATGCATACGATAGGCTGCGATAGGGTAGGCAGGATCATCGGAGATGTCTTTTCAGACCGCAACATTAACAACAGTTCCTTACATTCGTTGTTGACGGAGATAATGTGGACCTCAGAAACATGCTTCATGTCCCGTATAGCCAGAGAAAGGTCGAGCATTGGGGAAAGTTTGATTATAACCTGTTGCCCTTTTTCGAGCAATAATTCCTCCAGTGCGGCTGCATTAGGTTCACAGTCGGATATGGCTACTGTTTTTCCGCCATGTTCATTGCGGCGTGCCGGGTCCAGGAAGATACAGTCTGTGGGCGACATTGTTTGCAAGTACTCTACTCCATCGGCATTTTGTACCCGGATCTGCTTTAATCCCAATAATGGAAAATTGTGAGCGGCAATCTCGCAAAGTTCTTTTTGGCGTTCGATGTAGGTGACTGTTTTAAACCGGGCTGCGAGAAAAGCACAATCAATACCGAATCCGCCCGTAAGATCGACCAGCGTTTCTCCCTGTGCCAGTGAGGCTTTGTAGAGTGCGGTGATTTCCGATGAACATTGTTCCAATGATAAATGACATGGATAAAGAAGGTTTTCCGTAGCATGCCAACTTGGTATTTTTGAGGCGGCGGCTTGCCATCCGGCTATCTGGACGATAGCAGAGGACATGTCAACTTGGGGATATTTCTTTGCCTGTAATGCGAGGGAGCGTATATCGTCATTGCGATGCTCCCGGATAAACAGGACTGTTTCCGGAGAAAGGTACATATCTTATTTTAGTTTATAAGTTTATACTTTTGTTTTGCTTCGTCTCGGCTGCACAGGTTAAAGTGCCACCATTCGCTGGGGAGTGCACGGAATCCTGCACCTTTCATGATTCTTCTTAGTAGAATTCGGTTTTCGCGTTCTTGTTGCGTCATTTTTCCCTTTTTCACGAGTTCTGCTTCGTTTGTGATATGCGATGTTGCACCCATATAATCAACTTCGGTTCCCATAGAAAGTGGGTGCCCGAGAGAGTCTACTATGCCGATGTCTACTGCCAGGCCATAATTATGCAGTCCTCCTCCTCGTGCCGGATTAGATACATAGAAATATTTAGAGGTTCCTTTTACAACATCCCACATCTTTTTCTGAACGGACATCGGACGTGCTGCATCATAAATCACCAGGCGATAGCCAGGATGCTCTGCTTTGAGTAACAGGTGTGCCTGCAAAAGGGCTTTAGCTGCGTCCGGATGGAGATATGCCTCTTTCAAATCACCATAAAGAAGTTGACCGGTGAAATTATCCGGGGTGGCATACATCAGGTTGATTATGAATGTAGAGTCGAGTTCGGAGATATTTACCAGTCCGATTGAGTCCAGATAAAGAGCTGTTTGACTTTTGGCTGCAATCGGTTGTGGCTTTTCTGGGGCTACAAGATTTATGGAGTCCATAGGTACGGGATAGAACTGCGTTTCCTTATTCCGGCAAGAGGTTGTGATAAACAGTAATAGGATGAAAGTTGCTAAAGATCCGGGCTGCATATGATTTTTTTAGTTGAATTATAAATGCAAAAGTATAAAAACATATGCGCATATTTTAGAAGTGAGGAAGTTTTTCGTTTTTAAGATCTTTGTTTGGTATAAATACGAAAACTCAAGGATTCATACTCTTATATTTGAATCCTTGAGTTTTTCTTTGGTTTATGATATCTTTGGGAGAGGGTCAGAAAGTTATTTGTATGCCTAACTGCAGACGTCGGGTATTGGCATCCAATACCAATCTTCCGTTACCCAGATAAGCCCCTTCGTTTCTGTAGGGATCGGTGCTGTATCCGATATAAAGATAGCGAAGCATGAAGCTTATGTGGTTGCAGAGTACATACGAGGCTCCGAAAGAAATGCCTGCTTCAGTATAGTTGTCATTCCATTCATCATCTTTAGGGTATGAGAGTGCGAGTTGCCCTTCGGCGAATACCTTCACTTTTTTCCAGCGCAAGAAGTTGTATTGCACGTAGGGCGAATAAGTTGTAAAGTTGGAATTTCTCGTATCGAATTTCATCCTGAATCCTGCTGCCCAACGGCTGTTGAACTGATAGCCAATGGCGGGCATGAGTATGGCATAACCTTCTCGTTCATTAACTCCGCCATCGATATCAATATACTGTTGCCCGTAAGCGGCATTCATTTCTACAAAGAAGCCTTTGTCTTTGATTTGCGCATGAAGGCTTGGCACTGTTAATAAAGCGCATAAGAATGTGGTGATTAGTTTGATCTTCATTGTTTTAAAGTGTTAGAAGTTAATAAACGGGATATATATTAATGATATCTTTTCTTTTATCTGAATAATTGGCGCCATTTCCTATTTTGATATTATTGTCCCAATAATATCCGTCATATAGACCATTATAACCCCAATTCATGTGATATAAGCCATAGTAAGAAAGAATATGTTCATATATATACGGGGTTAAGAAAGTGCTGGGTTCATATTCGGAAGGACAATCTTCCAGGGTTTTGAGGGTTAAAGTTACTCCATTATATCCAGCGTTATATCCGTCACATACCCAAGCATGTCCACTGTTTGTATTGGAGTCTGTCCCTCTCATATAGACAGGTCTTTTTAGATCAAGTTGGTGACAGACTAAGCCTGTATTATGGCTGATTTGATGGCAGTTAATATATCCGTATTTCTTAAAAACGGCTTCTGCTTCATCAATAGTTGCACCTGTGTCATTTTGTTCATACTTCATGCCTAGATCTCTTCCCACTCCTGCTATAAATTCAGCAGTAGTAGATGTAGCATATGTATTAGCCATTGCACTCCAACTGTATTGTGCGGGATATGTGTGATATTTCATAATTTGTGCCATTGCAATAGCTACACATCCCAGAGGTGCTCCACCAGTATACATATTGTAACCATTGTATTGATCCCAAGTGGTTTTGAGTAATGGATTCACATTACTCCCTTTTATCTCTTTACTCAATATGAAAGATACGTTTTCTCTTCCCCCATAATTCGGATTTGCATAGCCTAGTGGTAGGCTTAAAAAGGAGTTTTGTACTTCTTGTGGAAGGCTTTTGAACTCCGCTGTATTTTTATAATCGGATAAACGATAAACAGTGTATCCTTCTTGTTCCCATTGATGGATATTGGTACTAATTAGCCGCATGATATCATTTTGGCTACGAGTTTGGGGTAATAGTTTTTTCTTGGTATTGTATCGGGTCCACATAGCTCTATATGCTGCTTGTATACTGTCTGGCAATTCATCGATGGTAGAAATGGTGAGTTGTTGTTGTTTCAGCCAAATCGAAACTCCCGTTTGGTCCGTTTTTGCCATATCAAAATGCCCTTCATCACTATATGCTAAAATCGGTTTATAGTTTTGCTTTGCTGAGATAATTATAAACCCTTGGTTATCAATATAGTTTGCAATGTAGAATAGTGGAACTTCATTTGGGTCTTTGACGCTTTCGATACTGGCTATTGTTTTATTGGGGCTTCTTGTTGTACATTCTTTCGTCCAAAAAGTAGCGGCTATTTGTACTACTTTTGGGGAATCGATATTTTTGCAAGAGTCAACAACTGAGGTATATGCCTGAAGGGGCATCGAATTTGTCGTTAAATCATTTGGTAATTCATGGATGGAGCATGCGCTTAGTAACGCAATCAATAATAAATAATTTAAATGTTTCATAAGGATGTATTTTAAGGTTAGACAGAATAAACTTTTTTGCTTTTCTATGAAGAACTTTTGCAAGGTATTGAAAATAGCTAAAATGAAAGAGAAATAATGTGGAAAAGTGTGTGCCCTTTAAATTCTTTAACGAAGTTTATTTTACGATCCCAGGAACTATTGTCTTATGTTTCCTTGTTCTTCCTCCTCGCTTACCCTTTCCTCTCTCTTCCTTTCTTTCTTTCTCTTTCTCTTTTTCAAATCTGTACATCTTTTTCGATGTTTTTTTTCCGGACCGTTTCCCTATTTAGCAAAAATCGGCTCCATAGTCCCCTGTACGGCCACTTTACTTGGCTTAAAACCACGGCTCTTTCATTTAACAACCGCCTTCCTCTCATACAAAAAACACGTTTCGATCTTCCATCTTCCACCTTTGAGAATGCATGTCGTTGATTGTGAGATGTGTATATTGGTGGAAGATGCGGTTTTTATGCCATTTATCTTCCACCCCCATCTTCCATCTTCCACCCGCTGTTTTAGGGGATATTTCAGTAGTAACGGTTTGGAAAACAAATGGATATGTCCAATTTCTTATCCGTTTATCTCTCTAAAAGCATTTCATTTCCCTTACTCTCTTTAGTGCAAATGGTCGGATCTTTATCTCAGCCCGGGCATGTGGGCTCATCGGCCCGGGTATGCGGGCTCATCAGCCCGGGTATGTGGGCTTATCAGCCCAGGTATGCGGGCTGGGATAAAGAGTTGAATGACAATGGTTAATCTACTACAATTCTCCGGTAATAGCCGGCCGGATTCTTTCTTAAAAAAGAAACAACGAAGCGCTGTTTCCACATCGCTGTGTGCGAATGGAAGGTTTTGTGGGGAGGGACAAGGGAGGAAGACGGTTGTTAGATGAAAGAGCCGTGTGTAACTCGTCTATTATTGGTCAGGACGATTGCATATTTGAGATGGAATAATTACCTTTACATGCCCCTAATACGATGATGATTATGAAAACAACCAAACTCCAACTTTCCCTTTTAGCCCTTTTCCTGGGATGTGTTTCTCTGCAAGCACAATACAAATGGGCAAATCCATTAAACCAAGATATCCATGTGGTGCGCGGACAAGCATGGCAGAGCGAATTAAAAGATTCATATGCCCGACTGCCTCTACGGGCCCGGGATAAAGTGCGCAAGCCTTTATGGGATTTGGCGCAGCAAAGTGCAGGACTGTCTGTTGCGTTCCGTTCCAATGCACCGGAAATAAAGATTCGTTATGTGGTGAAAGGCGGACTCTCTATGCCACACATGCCGGCAACCGGAGTTTCGGGTGTAGACTTATACGCTACGGACAACAACGGACGGGAACGATGGTGTGCCGGACGATACTCCATGGGTGACACGATAACCTACAGTTTCAGCGGACTTTCATATGCAGCCAAATCCGGTAACGGGTTCGAATATCAATTATTTTTGCCGTTATACAATAAAGTATCGTGGATGGAAATAGGAGTTCCTGCCGATGCCTCTTTCCGTTTTCTACCGGCCTCACAGGAAAAACCACTGGTTATATACGGTACTTCTATTGCACAAGGAGCTTGCGCTTCCCGCCCGGGCATGGCATGGGGAAATATTTTAAACCGGAAATTGGGACATCCGGTCATCAATCTTGGTTTCTCCGGCAATGGAAAGCTGGAAGAAGCGCTCTTTGATCTGTTGTCTGAAATCGATGCGCAATTGTATATCATCGATTGCATGCCCAATCTGTCGGGAAAGAAAGAATCCGCCGTTGTATACGAGCGCACTCTGAAAGGAATGAAAAAGCTGCGTGAAAAGAGCCGGACCCCTATCTTGCTGGTAGAACACGACGGTTATAGCAACGAATATAGTTCCGAAAGTGCGGAAGAATCTTATCGTGTAGCCAATGCAGAACTGCGCAAGGCATATGAAACGTTACAAAAAGAGCAGGTTCCGGCTGTATACTATCTGACCAAGGAAGAGATCGGTATCCCGATGGATGCCATGGTAGATGGTGTTCACTCCACCGACCTGGGTATGCAACAATACGCTGACAGCTACCAGAAGAAAATACGTGAAATTTTGCGTGAAGACAATCAAGGACCTGCTTCGTGCATCCCATGCAAGCAACAAAGAGATCCGTATGATTGGTACGGCCGTCACGAAGAAATCTTGAAACTGAACAAACAAAGTGCTCCTGAAATAGTGATGATCGGCAACTCGATAACACACTTCTGGGGAGGCGAACCCATCGCGCATAACCAGTTTGGCAAAGAATCCTGGGAGAAATTATTCAAAGGGAGAAGTGTACGCAACCTCGGATTCGGCTGGGACAAAACAGAGAATGTACTATGGCGCATCTATCACGGAGAACTGGACGGTTTCCAGGCTCGCAATATATTTCTGCTGATAGGTACCAATAATCTGTTATTCAACAGTGATGAAGAAATTATAGAAGGTATCTGCCGGATCGCAAAAGCCATTCATGAACGTCAGCCGCAGGCAAAACTCTGTATCATGGGCATCCTGCCAAGAAAAGGGATGGAAGCCCGCATTGCCGGAATCGATGCGGAATTACAAAAACAACTGGCAGGCAAAGACTGTACTTACATTGACCTTGCTCCGCAACTGACGCAAAAAGACGGATCGATAGACTCTTCTCTGTTCCGTGACGGACTGCATCCGAATGCAGAAGGATACAAACGGATCGCAAAGGTGCTGAAAGGGTATCTATAAGCAGAGATCCGGTTGCTGATAAATACATATCAACCTTTCATCATTACAAGATATTCAGATGAAAGATCTGAGATATACCTGTTACCGAAATCTGTATGCCGATGCAAAATGTAAAAAAGGCTACGAGCTTATTTATAATCTGATTGCCTACAGGCCCGAGTTTCTGAATAATCCTCTGCCCCTGTGAGAGGAAAACATACAGTATCGCAGCCATACAGATGATGACAAGTGCGATAACAAAATAGTTGATTCCGGTCTGCAGTAGTTTCCCTTTGACACTGGCAGAGGCCATCAAAGTGAATATGACAGATATACTGCCGGGACCGATGCTGATGGGGAATGTGATGGGGTAAAATATCTTCTGTTCTATATTCTTCCATTTAAAGCTATCCAGATTCTGGTTAGACTCTCCCTTATCAGAAGAACCGGAATCGGCAAGCAATTCCATTGCCGTTTTACAAATCAGTATGCCGCCTCCAAGCTGAATCACAGGAATGGCCAGACCGAAAATCAACAAAAACAGATGCCCTATCACCAAAGTACCGACACCGATCATTATAAAGTTGAAAATCAGCTTCTGAATGGCAGTCTTTCGCTGTTTTGGGTCCAGGTCTGTAAAAAAGCCATTTACAACAAAACCGTTTCCCAAAGGGTTTACTACGGGAAACAAAGCCATAAAGGAGGATGAAAATATGATTAGCAGATTACTCAACGACATAGTTCTTGCTTTTTAAAACACTTTATTAAGAATGCAACACTCATCTACAAACACAGATTGCCTCTTATTGATGTTATAAATGCAAGAAACATCTTCTTATTGTGATATTTTAACAGCCCATCATATACGTGCCAAAGCATATGCTAACGTACGTACCCCACTTAGAAATCCGGATGATGCGTCACCCGAAAATGACCTTCACTTCCGTCCCCTTCCCTTCTTCGGAGGCAATCTCTATTTTTCCTCCGTAAACAGAAAATATTTTCGCTGAAAGGCTGAGTCCAACCCCCTGCCCTGTATATTCTCTCGTATTACTTCCCCGGTAGAACGACTGGAAGATATGTTCTATCTCGTCCTTGGGAATTCCGATTCCGGAGTCCCCGACCGCTATTCCCCATCGTTCCCCCTCTTTGTAAAGCCGCACAATCACCTCTTCTTGCGAATACTTGCAGGCATTGTCTATAATGTTCTGCAAGGCTATCTTAAACAAATAGGGATTTGCATCGACCACAGCACTCTTTACGCCCTCCTCCGGATATTGCAACCGGAGGCGGGGAACAGCAGAACTCATCTCCTGTAATAAGTCTGCCAGATAAATCTTTTCGACGTTGTTTTTCCGGATATCCTCTTCCTGCCTCGACAAAAACATCAAATGCCTGATCAAGTTAGAGAGACGTTTGCTTTCCCCGGCAATTCGTTGAAGGGCTTCGACATATTCCTCCGTGCTACGCTCCTTTAACAAACTGATTTCACACTCACCCTGAATGGCGGTAATGGGATTATTCAATTCGTGGGAAGCATGGCTGACAAACGATTTTTCTGCTTTGAACGCAGTGTCGATACGGTCGAGCATACTGTTTAATGCTTCTATCAAATGATCCAGTTCATCTTTATTGCCGGTAGTCTTCAGTCGGCGGTTCAGGCTATTGCCCCGTATCCGCTGCAGCTGCAATAAAATATGTTGTAAGGGGATTAATATTCTCGTAGAATAAAGTTGTCCCATGAAGAAGATCAATACCGAACTGCTGATTATCAGGAAGGTAGATAATACCAGCAAATGTTCCTGTATTTTAACCCCATAGCCATTATGCGACATTACGATTACGATAAAGTTTCCCTCATTGTCAGGATAGTACAAAGCAGCTCCCAGCATATCTTTATGGACAAAAGATACCGATGACATCTCCTTTGAATCAAGAAGCAGTTTTTGTTGCCCGGCAGAAAGATATTTATTCAACGTATCACGTACCACGACGTCACTGTCCATATTCAGCAAAATCTCTTTGGCCTCCGGCAACAGTTCATCATACTTCCGTTGAATGGCCAGATAGCTTTGTTCGTCCACCTCATCCCGTTCCCAATGTTTCTGGGCAGTCAGAAAAGCTTTTTCCCGAAGATACGACTGATACAATCCGTCGATATACCTCGAACTGAAGAGATAAAACACTCCAATGACGATCATGGTGGTCAACACTGTTATCAACGTATAAAAGAGGGCAATCTTACGTCCGATTTTCATAGTCAGGTGTTTTTTAGTCAGGCATACATGATATATCCGGAACCAACTACAGTATGAATCAGTTTCTTACTAAAGTCTTTATCAATCTTACCACGAAGGTAGTTTACGTATACATCCACTACATTGGTATTCGTATCAAAATTCTTATCCCATACATCTCTCAATAATGTCAGGCGCGAAAGCACCAATCCCTGATGGGTCATAAAATATTCCAGTAAACGGTATTCCTTGACGGTGAGGTCTATCTCCGCTTCTCCACGTCTGGCACGGCGGCTGTTACAGTTAAGCACCAAATCATCACATACCAACTGCCGGGCGGAATCTTCTCTTCCTCTACGCAGGATGGCCTTGATCCGGGCTTCCAGTTCCTGAAAGCTGAAAGGCTTCACCAAGTAGTCGTCAGCTCCCGCATCCAATCCTTTTACGATATCCTCCGTCGTACCCAGCGCAGTCAACATAATCACCGGAACCAGATAACCATACTGACGGCGATAGAGACGGCAAAGCTCCAAGCCATTCATTCCGGGCATAATAATATCTATGATCAGCAGATCGAATACTTCCTGCCGGATCAGTTCCCATCCGGAATTACCGTCATTGGCAACTGACACTGTATGTCCGAACTCCTTCAGTCCCCGTTCTATGAACGAAGCTATATTCACTTCATCTTCTACCAATAATATCTTTGCCATAACTTTTGAGTTTTAAAGTGACAAATATACGGTTTACACTCGTCTTTGCCGCAGCTTTCCATCTTTATCAAACAAAGTTTTACCATAAATGGCCTCTACAATCAGCGGAAAAATAAAAAGCGTAAAGAAAGTATCACACAATACGCCACCGATAATAACAATGGCAAGCGGACGCTGCGACTCGGAGCCGATACCATGGCTCATGGCTGCCGGCATCAGTCCGATAGCAGCCATAGTAGCCGTCATCACAACCGGCCGGACCCGCGAATGAACCGTACTCTTCACTGCTTCGGCCAAAGACATGTGCGAATGCACATTCGACTTAATACCCGAAATCATAATCACTCCGTTCTGAATGCAGATGCCGAACAAGGCTATAAAACCGATCCCGGCAGAAATTGAGAAGTTGAAGTGAGTGATCAATAGGGCAATGATACCGCCGGCCGCCGCAAATGGGACATTCAACAATACCAGTCCTGCATCCCGGGCATTGGAAAACAGGATGAAGAGGATAACGAATATAATGGCAATACTGACGGGAACAACCTGTGCAAGGCGTTTGCTGGCACGTTGCTGATTCTCAAAATCTCCGGTCCATTTCAGTGTATATCCGTCCGGAAGATGTACCGAAGCTTCCACTTTCTTTTGTGCTTCGGCAACGGCAGACCCCATGGCACGACCACGTACAGAGAACTTAACAGCACAAAAACGGGTATGGCTGTCACGGAATATAAGCAATGGTCCTGTAATGGTCCGGATATCTGCCAATTCCTTGATCGGGATCATCGCACCATCCATCGCTGGTACCAGAATCTTACCTATCTGCTCTTCGTTCTGGCGGAACTCTTCATTATAACGAACCATGATATTGAACTTACGCTCGTCTTCATAGAGCAATGAAGCAGATTTACCTCCGATGGCCATCTCAATAATAGATTGTACATTTTCTTTCGATACACCATAACGGGCAAGCTGTTTTTCGTTCAACTCGATGCGAAGTTCCGGCTGACCTATATTCCGGATCACTCCCAGATCTTCAATACCCGCTACGGTTCCCAACACTTTGTTTATCTGTACAGCCAGTTTCTCTGCCTCATATAAATCCTTCCCGAAAACCTTAACGGCAATAGAACCTTTTACACCCGAAGCGGCTTCCTCCACGTTGTCGGTAATCGGTTGTGAGAAATTGAAATCGGTACCGGGATAGAGAGCAAGGGCAGATTGCATTTTTTCAATCAACTGTTCTTTACTGAGTCCGCTCTCCCACTCTTTCTCCGGATAAATATCAACATGAAATTCCACATTGTAAAAACCGGTAGCATCAGTCCCATCATTCGGGCGCCCGGTTTGCGAGAGCACCTGCTTTACTTCGGGAAAAGCTAACAGCTCTCTACGCATTCTGTTGGCAAGTGAAACTGACTCATCCAGAGAAATGCTTTGCGGAAGGGTAGCACGAATATAGATGGCTCCTTCATTCAACTGCGGCAGAAACTCCATCCCCAGAAAAGAGTAAAGAAACAGCCCGGCTCCTCCGACCAAAGAAGCTAATCCGATGGACAGCTTACGATGAGCATGAAAAATGGCAAATAAGGCCGAACTTTTCTCTCTAATAAAACTCACCAGAAAATTACTTTTCTCACTCACATTTTTCCTTAACAGGATGGATGACATGACCGGAACCAGGGTCAAAGTAAAAATCAAGGCCCCCAGTAAAGCAAACCCCAATGTATAAGCCAAAGGAGAAAACATTTTCCCTTCCACCTTTTGAAACGAGAATATGGGGATTAACGCCGTAATAATAATCAGCTTGGAGAAAAAGACCGCTTTGGCCTTTTCTTTGGCAGTATTCCTGATCAGCCCCATCTTCGACATCCGGTTGAAAACGGGCATCCCCACTTCTCTCGCTTTCCGATCGAGAGCAACGAATATACCTTCTACCATCACTACGGCCCCGTCTATTATGATCCCAAAGTCAATGGCTCCCATAGAAAGCAGATTGGCGGACATCCCCATTACATGCAAGCAGATAAAAGCAAACAACAGGGATAAAGGGATAATGACAGCTACCACTACCGTTGTCCGCCAGTCCGCCATAAAGATGAATACAATGAAAGTTACCAATAGTATGCCTTCCACCAGATTGTGCGTTACTGTATGTACAGCAAGATCCACCAGGTCTTCCCGATCATAAAAAGGTACAATCTTTACATCCGTCGGTAAGATGCTTTCGTTCAATTCATCTATTTTCATCTTCAGTCCGGATATCACTTCACCCGGGTTCTCTCCCTTGCGCATCACTACAATACCTTCCACGACATCATCCTCGTCCATTCGCCCTACCTGTCCCAGACGAGGTAAACAAGATTCACGGACATCAGCCAGATTCCTCACCAGAATGGGAGTACCATTGATATTTTTCACTACAATGTTCCGCAACTCCTCCAAATCGTTAATCAGCCCTATACCTCTTACGACATAAGCCTGGGAGCTTTTGGTTATTACATCTCCGCCCACATTAATATTACTCTTCGAAATGGCATCATAAAGTTCCAGCGAGGTGATGCCATAATTGATTAACTGGTTTGGGTTGACACTTACTTCACAGGTTTTTACTTCACCACCGAAACTGACAATATCCGCCACACCCGATACGGCACGCAGATTGCGATCGATCACCCAATCCTGAATCGTTTTCAGTTCGCGTACACTCCGTTTGTCACTTCGCAGGGTATAGCGGTAAATCTCTCCTGTAGGTCCGTAGAGAGGCTGCACCTCAGGAGTTACTCCTTCCGGCAGATCGGCATCATTCAATAAATTATATACCTGTTGACGAGCAACAAAATCATCCACATGATCCTCAAACAGCACATTGATGACTGACAACCCAAACAAGGTTGTCGAACGGATATCTGTCTTCTTCTGTACCGAATTCATGGCTATCTCCACCGGAATCGTAATAAACTTCTCTACCTCTTCGGCACTGCGTCCCGGCCACTGGGTAATGATGGTCACTTTCGTATTCGTCACATCGGGAAATGCATCGATCGGAGTGTGTCTGAATGAAACCACACCGGCGATGATGGCAATCACCGTACAAAAAAAGACGAAAAACTTATTCTTCAACGAAAAAGCCACAATATTGTCTATAAACTTATGCATAGTTTTTTTCGCTTTTAGTCTGCATTCAAAGCATTGTAGACCAATAATACATTTTGATTCAACACTCTGTCACCTTCTGAAAGTCCGGAACGGACATAACATTCCTTACTCAGCTGTTTGTAAACATCAATCTCCTTAATCGATAAACGGTGGTCCGTAGCCACTGCCACAACATAGTTTTTCCCTCCTTCGAATATCAGGGCATGTGCATCGATCCGGGGCATTTGTTTCCCGGACGACTTACACTCCACACCGACATTGGTAAACATACCCGGCTTCAGCAAGTAATCTTCATTACACAATTTAATGCGCACATTCATCGTCTTACTTTCGGTATCCAGCATGTGATAGACTTTATCGATACTTCCGGAAAAGACCTTATCGGGATAAGCTAAGGTAGTGATATGTACGGGTGCTCCTTCAACTACTCTGCTAATATCACTTTCATAAACATCTGCCATCACCCATACATTTTCCAGGCCGGAAACAGTGAATATCTCCTCACTCTGATCGGAGCGGAGTTGCATGTCTTTACTCACCTTTTTGTCTACAATAAAACCGGAAACCGGAGATTTGATTTCGTAAAATGATCGACCGCTGAAATGGTTGATGGAAAAGATTTCTTTGATGCGGTTCTCTTCCGCCTCTGCATTAGCCAATTCCTGTCGCACCTGCAATACGTCTTTATCAGACGCCAAGCCTGAATCGAACATATCCTGAGTGGCATCCATATTTCTACGGGCAATGATAACCTGCTGGTTTGCTTCCTTCATTTGTTTCTCGTAGTCAGCCACTTCACCGCTACGGATCACCGCAAGTATATCTCCTTTTCGTACGTAATCCCCTACTTCGGCATGAAGCTCCGTCACAGTACCGCCAAACATAGGATAAATGTGCGCTACCTGCTCCTGATTGAAAGTCACACGCCCGTTTAGAACCAGTTCATCCGTCACATCATGCAGACGTACCGTATCGACAGAGACTATTTTCAGTAAACTATCTGTCAGACATAAGTTTGTATGCACCTCAGATTGCTTCATCTTTGATGAACAACCTCCCAACCCCAGAATCAATATACATGGAAAGTATTTTGTCCAATTCATAAATTATATGGATTTAATTATTAAAGACATGTTGCCCGACTACTGCATTCAGATTCTCAATGCCGAGAAATACGTTTTTCTTTATATCATAAAGCTGAATGCAGGTCTCTTTATAGCTATCGTAAAAATCGATAAACTCTAAAAGACTGATATTACGTTTGATAAAGTTTTCATTGGCTCCGGCTATCAGTTTCTCAAAGTTATGTTCCAATCTCCCATCCACTGACCGATAAAGCTTGAACGCTTTATCTAAGGCAGTATAGGCAGCATACAGTTCTGTCTCAGCTTTACTGCGAATATATTCCTGCTCCCGGCCTGCCTTCAGGAGATTGAAGCGTGCCATCTTGATATTCCCTTGGTTACGGTTAAAGATAGGAACAGACATACTAAACCCGATAGCGAAATAATTATTAATAAAATTACCTTGACGATCATAGTTACCTTTCACTGAAAATTCGGGAAAGGCCAACGATTTCTGTAATTTCAGATCGGCTTGCGAAGCAATGATATTACTACGTGCCATCTTTTGGTCAGGCCTCACGGATACCATCTCTTGTAAACCGGCATAAGACAATCCATTTATGGTCAGACGTTCAAGCGAACCTTCATCTACTATTGGCTCAGTGCGAAAATCAATGGGCAAGTTCAATAATAAATTCAACTCTCCCCGCCGTGATAGATAATGGCTCTCACATTCGCTCATATCCTTTTTCAAGGAGAACAGCATTGACTCGAGACGGGTCATCTCCATTAAAGAAACATTCCCCTTCACATGCTGTTCCTTAATGCCTGCCAACAAATGTTCAAGCGAACTGACCTCTTTATCATAAACCGATAATGACTTTGACAGATAGTAAACTTCGATAAAAGCTTCCCCAAGCTCCTGACGTAAAGTCCGCATTACCTCCTCAAACTGATAGCCGGCAATTTCCCGGTTTATTTTCTCCAACCGTATTTGCTTATTCCGTTGTCCGGCAAGACGGATCACCTGTTCTATCTCTACAACAGATTCACCGCTCTTACCAAAATCAAAATAAGTGCCATTAAGCCGGTTGTAAACATTTTGTTCGAATGAGATCACCGGGTTATCAAATAATCGAGCTTGAAGCAACCTGGCTTGTGCCATATCTATATTGTAGCGTTCGGCCAATAGGGATAAATTACATTTCAAGAAACGTTGCTCGGCCTCTTTCAGCGTCAAGCTCCCGGAGGGTTGCTGTGCTCCGGCAATTCCGAAAAATCCAAGAAAAAAGAGAATAAAAAACTTTCTGGTCATAGTCCTTGTTATTTTGATGACAAAAGTACAATTCACACTTCACGCAGACCGTTTGAAAGCAATTATAAGATACTCAGATGAGATTAGAAAGTTATTAGAAAGCGGAAAAAGCAGGACAAGGAAGAATTGCTAATACAATAGGAGAAATAGCTATCTGCCAATAACTCCGATCTTCCTATCTTTGCAACATCAAAGAAACAAACAAGTAGTAACCCTTTAAAAAATAGAAATATGAAAGTCATCGATTTAACCAAAGAAAGTTTTGTAGAAAAAGTTGCAGATTATCAAGGATATCCGAAAGAATGGAAGTTTAAAGGCAACAAGCCCTGCCTGGTAGATTTTCATGCTCCCTGGTGTGTATATTGCAAAGCACTGTCACCCATACTGGATCAACTGGCTGTAGAATATAATGGTAAAATAGATATTTATAAAGTGGATGTAGATCAGGAACCGGAATTGGAAGCGGCTTTTGCCATTCGTACAATCCCTAATCTGCTGCTTTGTCCTGTTGGAGGAGAACCGACCATGAAATTAGGAACCATGAATAAAACGCAACTAAAAGCGTTAATAGAAGAGGCACTATTATAATTTACCTGACTAAGCATTGGGTACGTCAGTCAACCACGGTAAAACGTAAGCTGACTGACGTACAAATCTTATGATTCTTTTTTTCCGGCAGCAAGTACCAGCCTTATATCTGCATATGAAACCTCATCACCCAAAGCAGCTTTAATTGCCGTAAGTCCTTTGTCACTTCCATTAGCTTGCACATAACGGGTAATTTTCATAATCTTTTCTTTCGGAACGAGCTGCTCTATCTTAACTGCTCCCAAGCGTACATAATGCTCCAGATGTCCGGCTATAGTCCCTGAAACCAACTCACGTTCCTTGGCTATCTCTTCGATATTTTTCCCCTGCCTGAAAAGACGATAGGTTATCTCTTTGGTGTCAAGTTTTGGCTCCTTCACGGGTTTAGTTTCTTTTAGAGGCTTTGGCTCTTTCGGTTCCTTAGTTTCTTTTTTGAGGGTCAATGTTATTGCAGGCATTGGTGGACGTTCTATTCCCTGTTCCTTTACATATCGGCTCACCATTTCAAGCAAAACATCGCCGTACTTTTCGGCACCACGCTTCCCAAAATATGGAATACGCACTAACGAAGCCGTATCACAGGGCAATAAATTCACAATGCCCAGTATTGCTTTCTGTTGTATAACAGTGTAAACAGGAAGATTAGCTTTCGAAGCTTCTGAGTTTCTCCATGCAATCAACTGTTTATACAGTTCCGGATGTAGGATATCGGTAGGAACTTCTATTTTTTCAGCAGTTCGGGGTTTACGTTCCGATCTTCCGGACGAGGATGTACTTTCTCCTCCGGAAACGGATAAGGTCAGGACAGCCTTATGTTTTAGAAAAGCTGATACGGTAAAACCTTCTTTTTCGGTATAATAGAGTGTTCCCAGCTTCACATGGAGTGTCGTCTTCAATGTATCTAACGCTTCGGAAAATTTCTTTTTCAGTTCTTTATTATCCGTTTCTACCTTTGTAGAAACCATCAGTGGGTTTAACAAATCCTCCAGGTGTTTACGGAAATAATGGGCACCGGCCACAATTCGTTCATTCAGTTTCGGATTTGCGTCATAGTCCTCCACCTCCATCAACAGAGTCGAATATTGCAACTTGAAAGTATCGGCAACCTTCATTATCTGAGCTTTATACAGATCGATCGTTTCTTTATACCGTTCCAGCAACTTTGGATAGAGTCGGTATAAGTGTTCATCGAGCAGACGCAGAACACGTGCGAAATGTTGCTCAAGAGGATGAAAATCGAATTGTTCACATAGCAACTCGTAGAAATAATGTTGACGCAGCAGAGCCAGCTTATGCTTATCAGGGGTCAGTTCTCCGGCATTACGGGTGAATTCGTCAATCGTGTCGTCACTGATAATAGACTCTCTCCTTAAAGGAGAACTGAGTACCAGTCCCTGAAGAGATTTACAACGACTCAGCGCAACATAAACCTGCCCATGAGCAAAAGAAGCGTTTGCATCAATGATGGCACGTTCAAAAGTCAAACCCTGACTTTTATGGATCGTTATAGCCCATGCCAAACGAATAGGATACTGCCGGAAAGTACCTTCAACCTCTTTCGTTATCTCTTTCGTCTGCGGATTCAGACTGTATTTACTATTTGTCCATTCTTCTGTTTCAAGTAAAAAGTCCTGCGATTCTCCATTTCCTTTCACCCGGATGCCATCTTTACCAACAGCCGTAACCAAACCGATCATTCCATTATAATATCGATGTTCCCCGGAAGAGTCGTTTTTAATAAACATAATCTGAGCCCCTTCCTTGACAGTGAGCATTTCATCCGCCGGATAAGCCGATTCCGGGAAAGTACCTTCTACCCTCGCCTGAAAGCTGAAAGCCCTGCCGGAAAGAGAAAGCAGCTGTCTGTCATTATATTGCTGGGCCTGATAATTATGTGTCGTCAGCCGGATGTACCCTTCTTCTTCTCTCGGACGAAACTCCGGAAAATAACGTTTATTCAATTCTTCCAGCACAGATTCGTCGGCCTCTTTCTCTCTGATTTTATTTAATAATCCGACAAAAGCCGTATCGCTCTGTCGATAGACTTTCTTCAACTCTATAGTGATATATTCAGTCTCTTTCAGTGAATGACTGCCAAAGAAAAATGCCGTGTCATAATAAGAGGTCAACAAGTTCCAGTCTTCTTCCTTTACTACCGGAGCCAACTGCTGTAAATCGCCTATCATCAGAAGTTGAACACCTCCAAAAGGTTTCGAACGATCCCGATAACGACGCAACACTGCATCCACCGCATCAAGTTGATCGGCACGTACCATACTGATTTCATCGATCACCAACAGGTCCATGCTACGGATAATATTGATTTTTTCTTTCCCGAATTTATGGAAGCTTTGTTGGGCAGAATTGAATGTACTCTCCGGAATATATGGCGCAAAGTTTAATTGGAAAAAAGAGTGTATGGTGACACCTCCGGCATTAATGGCAGCAATCCCCGTAGGAGCGACCACTACCATGCGTTTGGGAGTTAATTCCTTTAACCGACGAAGGAAGGTTGTTTTTCCGGTTCCGGCTTTTCCTGTCAGAAACAGATGGGTACCGGTATTTTCAATGACTTGCCAGGCTAATTCTAATTCGTGATTTTCTTCCATGAAATAATACTTTGCTACAAAGTTATAGCAAAAGAAAGAAGAAACCAATATAATAATAAGTTATTTTGCCACAGAAGATACAAAGGCTACGGACGATGATTGGTTGTCAGTTTCTTCATTGATAACAACTCCGCAACCTTTGTGCCCCCTGTGGAAAGTTTAAGCCATACTACCGCCCACAATATCAAGCAACTCGTTTGTAATGGCTTGCTGGCGGGTCTTATTATACTGCTTTGTCAGTTCCTGAATCAGTTCATTGGCATTATCCGTTGCTATTTGCATAGCTAAAGTACGTGCGGCATGTTCGGATGCATTAGAATCGAGAGCAGCCGTAAAGATCTTTTGACTCAAAACCTGCGGAATCAGATCCGCTATCAACTGGGCTGCGGAAGGTTCTATGATATAGTCATTTACCATTCCGGTTTTCCCGTCTTCATTCTGAACGGCAGACAGATCAATCGGCAAGTATCTTTCACGCAACAGCTCCTGTATTCCCATCGATCTGAAATGATGATAAATCAACTCCACCCGGTCGATGTTCTTCTCCAGAAAAAGTTCCATCAACAATCTGGCCAACGCAGCAGCTTCATCGTACGAAGGCTTATCTGCCAGTCTCTGATAGCTCCCTTGAGAAAAAAATCCTAATTTTTTCACAGCTTCCTCTATTTTCTTGCCAACCGGATAGATCAGGATATTATCCTGCCCCAGCTCACGATATTCTCCAACCGTCTGCAAAAACATCTTTAGTACGTTCGCATTGAAAGCACCACATAAAGAGCTGTTGGAAGAGAAAGCTACAATAGCAATACGCTTGACAGGGCGTTCCGCACAGAATGGAGACTCTACCGGAAGGTCAGCACTTAGAAAGTTGGTCAATATCTTATTCAGTTTCCTCTGATAAGGCAGCATGTTTTCAATGGCTCCCTGTGCCTTGTGTAACTTGGCAGAAGCCACCATCTTCATTGCTGAAGTGATTTTTCGGGTACTCTGTACCGAATTTATTCTGGTTTTTACTTCTTTTAGTGAAGCCATAGTCTTTATGGTTTATAATTAACTAAACTGTTTCGCAACCATCGTTGCTGTTTCCTCAATCGCTTTCGTTACTTCATCATTGATAACCCCTGTCTTCAATACGTCCAGTACATCCGACTGATGATCGAGAGCGAGTGTATTGAGAAATGCCGCCTCAAAGTCTTCTACCTTATCCAGTGGAACATTTCTCAGCAATCCGTTTATACCACAATAGAGAATCGCAATCTGCTTCTCTACCGGCATCGGAGAATATTGAGGTTGAACCAATAAACGGGCATTCTTTTGTCCTTTGTCAATGGTCAGTGCGGTAACCGGATCCATGTCTCCACTAAATTTGGAGAATGCTTCCAGTTCACGATATTGCGCCTGGTCTATTTTTAACGTACCGGCCACTTTTTTCATAGCCTTAATCTGAGCATTACCTCCCACACGGGAAACTGAGATACCGACATTGATAGCCGGACGGTTACCCTGATTGAATAAATCTGTATCAAGGAAAATCTGACCGTCCGTGATGGAAATCACATTAGTCGGAATATAGGCAGAAACGTCTCCGGCCTGTGTTTCGATAATAGGCAATGCTGTCAGTGAACCTCCGCCTTTCACTTTTCCTTTCAGACTCTCGGGCAAGTCGTTCATTTCACGAGCCACCTCTTCCTGATTGATAATCTTGGCTGCACGTTCCAGCAAACGGGAATGCAAATAGAAGATATCACCCGGATAAGCTTCACGACCGGAAGGACGACGGAGAATCAAAGATACTTCACGATAAGATACCGCCTGTTTGGACAAGTCATCATAAACCACCAACGCATGACGACCGGTATCACGGAAATACTCACCGATAGCAGCCCCTGCAAACGGAGCGAAATATTGAAGTGCAGCAGGATCTCCGGCTGTGGCAGCTACTACAATAGTGTAATCCATCGCACCATATTGGCGTAAAGTATTCACAATAGAAGCCACTGTAGATCCTTTCTGTCCGATAGCTACATAAATGCAATATACCGGATCGCCCGCTTCGTAATTACTACGCTGGTTTATTATCGTATCAATAGCTATCGATGTTTTTCCCGTCTGCCGGTCACCGATAATCAACTCACGCTGTCCACGACCGATAGGAATCATTGCATCAACTGCTTTCAGACCTGTTTGCAACGGCTGATTTACCGGCTGACGATAGATTACCCCCGGAGCTTTACGCTCCAAAGGCATTTCATAGAGTTCACCGCCGATCAATCCTTTTCCGTCCAACGGTTCTCCCAACGGATCGATAACGCGTCCTAACATACTTTCTCCCACACGGATAGAAGCGATTCGTTTGGTACGTTTCACTGTGAAACCTTCCTTGATCTTATCCGTAGGTCCGAGCAAGACGGCACCCACATTATCTTCTTCCAGGTTCATAACAATGGCCTTGATACCATTATCAAACTCAAGCAGTTCGTTGGCCTCGGCATTGCGCAGACCGTAAATACGTACCACACCATCACTCACCTGCAGCACCGTACCGATTTCATCAAGCTGCACCTTGGTCTCGATTCCTTCAAGCTGTTGGCGCAGAATCTCAGATACTTCGCTTACTCTTATATTTTCAGACATAATTTTTCACTAATTATACAATTCTTCGATTCTTATCAATGAACTGTTGTTTCACTTTCTTCAACTGTGTAGCGATACTGGCATCAAGTCGGTAATCGTTAATATCGAAAACAAAGCCACCTTCTATAGAAGGGTCGATCACTGTTTCCAACTCCATATACGCATGCAAAATATGTGCAGCAGTTTGTCGGATACGCTCTTCAGTAGCCTTATCTACCGGGACAGCAGTGATCAGTTTACCTACACCAATATGCTTCTTCTTCCGGTAAAGATCCAGATACATCAGACTCATGAATTGCAGATAAGTCTCCCTTCTCTCCTTGAGTACCAGACGGACAAAACGAATAAACTCTTCACTCGGTTTATTGTCTCCATCGGCTGCCGTACAGATCAGACTGAACTTTTCGTCAACAGAAACAATGGGATTATCAAGTACGGCACAAAATCCCTTCACTGTACGGAAACTGTGTGCCAGCGTGACAAGTTCATGATATAGCCTGTCTTCCGCTCCTCTCTCTTCCGCATAAGCCATCAGAGCTTTCGCATACCGCATTGAAATTATTCCGACTTCCATTTTCTCTTAGTTCTTCGTTAATACTTCATCAAGCATACGGTCTATCATTCCCATCTGCTCTTGTTTATCAGCCAGATTCTTACGAATAACTTTCTCAGCTATATCCACAGATAGAAGAGCTACCTGACGACGAATATCGCGTATGGCTTCTTCCTTTTCAATCTGAATCTGTCGTTTCACTTCGTCCAGTTCTTTCTGGGCAGCTATTTCAGCTTGTTTGCGGGCCTCGTAAATAATTTTCTCACGTTCCTGCATAGCCTCTTTCATGATACGTCCCTGTTCCTTATTAGCGGCAGCCACAATAGCTTCGCCCTCCTCTTTCAGTCGTGACAACTGGGCGTTTGCTTCTCTGGCTACCTCCAATGATTCGTCAATATAGGTTTTACGGCCTTCCACCATCTTAATGATGACGGGGAAGCCGTATTTAGCCAATACCGCGAATACAATTCCAAAAGAAAGGAGCATCCAGAATATCAGGCCACTATCGGGTAGTAACAATGACATAATCTTCTTTGTTTATTATAAGAAAAGTACTAACAGACAAACAACCAATGCCAACAATGCCACACCTTCTACCAAAGCAGCAGCAATAATCATATTCATACGAATATCTCCCGATGCCTCCGGTTGACGTGCAATACCTTCCATGGCCGAGCCACCAATCTTACCAATACCGATACCTGCTCCGATAACAGCTAAACCAGCTCCGAGGGCAGCTCCCAATTTACTCAATCCTACTCCTGCAGCAGCAGCTTGCAATAATACTGATAGTAACATAATTTTCAGTTTTAAAATGGTTTATATTATTCTTTTACTTCTTCTTTTTTACCGCCTTCCTGAGCCAGTCCGATAAATACAGCCGATAACATTGTAAACACATAGGCCTGAATAAAGGCAACCAACACTTCGAGCAAATTCATAAAGATGTTGAACAGCACCGAAGCCACCGTAAGCGAACCGTTAATGGCAGGCCCCATACTTGCCGATATAAATATCAAACAGGTAAGAACCAACATAGCCATGTGTCCGGACAACATATTGGCAAACAAACGGATCATCAATGCGAACGGTTTTGTAAATACACCGAAAAATTCGATAAACGGCATCATGGGTATAGGCACTTTCAGCCACCAGGGAACATCGGGCCAGAAAACATCTTTCCAATAGTGTTTCGTCCCGAATATATTAACGATGACAAATGTAAATAAAGCCAACACCAGCGTTATAGCGATATTTCCGGTCACATTCGCTCCTCCCGGGAAAATCGGTATCAGTCCCATGATGTTATTGATGAAAATAAAGAAAAAGGCTGTCAACAAATAAGGAGCGAACTTTTTATAGTTAGGCCCTACACAACTCTTAATCACATCATCATGGATCATCATAATAAACATCTCCATAAAACCGACAAATCCGCCAGGGGCATAAGCTCCCTGTTCACGCTTACGATACCAATGCGCCACACTAAGGATGATTATTAATAAGATAGCACTATTGATAAACAGAGATAAAGTAACCTTAGTAATAGAAATATCCCATGGTCGAACCTCTTCTCCCGCCGCATTACGTTCTACAATTTTGCCTTCGTACCTGCTTCCGGCAGGAGCGATATAGAATCCTTCGTATTTACCGTCATTCTCTTCAAGGCGCGATGACAAAAAAGCATGCCAACCTGAAGTTTCGCTATATACGATAATCGGCAATGGAATACAGATAGAGGTTTTTCCTATATTTGTGATGTGCCATTCGTAGGAGTCGCCGATATGACCGAATACAATGCCTTTTACATCTACCTGATTTGCCTCCTGATTGATTGTGTCTTTCCCCACAATAATCTCTTGCTGTAAAGCAGTGGCGGTATCGCCCTCCACAGGCTCTTGTGCAGAGACCATAACAGGCAACATACCTCCTATCAAGATCAACATTCCGGTAACTATGTTACGCAACTGTTTCATATTTTTTTGATTTCTTTTTTAGTTTCTGATTCCATTCGAAAACGAAGAAAAACCAGCTTTCATATATAAGGTAGCCCAGATAGAATGCCAGAAATGTCAGCAGAAATTCCACAGCAGAATCGGGCACAGCCACACAGTAGATTATCAACAGAAAGACTGATATAATCATCTTCAGAACCTTTGCTACCAAAAAAAGCATCACCATCTTGTCCGGTGCATGACGCCTGCAGGCATCAAACATATAAATGTAAAATACACCGAATATATAAAAGTATACCGGTATCAACGGATAACCTCCGAAATAGTGTCCGGGCTCAAGATAATGCAAAACCAAAGCTCCCAACCCACCTCCGACAAGAGTCAAAATGGTAAGATAACTCAGGAAATTGCGTTTTGTAATGCTCATATTCATAGTAAAAACAGGTTCTTGTGTGGATCAAGGTCAGGATACACAAACGGAAGCTTCTCCGTTACTTAGCTCCACAAAACCGCTGTGAATATCCAACGTATGCTCTTCGCCATCCGTTGTCGTGTAACTGACTGTTCCTTCTTGCAGAGAAGAGACAATCGGCGCATGCTGCGCCAAAATGGAAAATACTCCGCTGGTTCCCGGAAGAGTAACACTCTTCACTTCACCATCAAATACCTCCTTTTCCGGCGATACAATATTCAAATGCAGTTCTTTCATGATTCCTTATTTTATTTATTGGCTTGCTCAAGCAACTTCTTACCCTTTTCAATAGCTTCTTCTATCGTACCTACATTTAAGAATGCCGGTTCGGGCAGATAATCCACTTCACCGTCCAAAATCATCTTAAACCCTTTGATGGTGTCTTCAATAGAGACCATTGCTCCCGGCACACCGGTAAACTGTTCGGCTACAGTAAACGGCTGAGACAGGAAACGTTGTACCCTGCGCGCACGGTTCACAACCAAACGATCGGCATCGGACAGCTCCTCCATACCCAAGATGGAAATGATATCCTGCAATTCCTTGTTTCGTTGCAGAATCTGCTTCACACGCTGAGCCACATCATAATGCTCTTGCCCCACAATATGTGGGTCAAGGATACGAGAAGTAGATTCCAACGGGTCTACAGCCGGATAAATTCCGAGTTCAGTGATTTTTCGGCTCAATACAGTTGTTGCATCCAAGTGAGTAAAAGTGGTTGCCGGTGCAGGGTCGGTCAAGTCGTCAGCCGGCACATATACAGCCTGCACCGAAGTGATGGAGCCCGTCTTGGTTGAAGTGATTCGCTCTTGCATAGCACCCATTTCCGTAGCTAATGTAGGTTGATAACCTACGGCAGAAGGCATACGTCCTAACAAAGCTGAGACCTCGGATCCTGCCTGAGTAAAACGGAAAATATTATCAATGAAAAACAAGATATCCCTGGCACCCGACTTGGCCCCCATATCCCGGAAAGATTCGGCAACAGTCAGTCCCGACAGCGCAACCGAAGCACGTGCACCGGGAGGTTCATTCATTTGTCCGAACACCAATGTAGCCTGCGATTTCTCTACTTCGTTATAATCTACTTTCGAAAGGTCCCAGTGTCCTTTTTCCATACTTTCTTTAAAAGCCTCTCCATAACGGATTACACCCGATTCAATCATTTCACGAAGCAAGTCATTACCTTCACGGGTACGTTCTCCTACCCCGGCAAATACGGAAAAACCATTATGCTTCTTTGCAATGTTATTGATGAGTTCCATAATAAGTACCGTCTTACCTACTCCGGCACCACCAAACAGACCAATTTTACCTCCTTTTGAATAAGGTTCAAGCAGGTCGATCACCTTTATTCCGGTGAACAACACTTCCTGTACGGTGGTTAAATCTTCAAATTTTGGGGGATCACGGTGAATGGAATAGGCACCCTCACGATTGAGTTCTTTCATTCCGTCAATAGAATCGCCGACTACGTTCATCAAACGTCCTTTGATTTGTTCACCTACCGGCATTGTGATAGGACCTCCTGTAGGAAATACCTTCATCCCGCGTTGTAAGCCGTCGGTACTATCCATGGCCACGGTACGAACAGTATTTTCACCAATGTGTTGTTGTACTTCTACAATCAGCTTTTTGCCGTTGTGCCTTTTTATCTCCAATGCGTCGTGGATACTTGGCAATATCAAGTCCGATTCTGTACCTTCAAAATACACATCGACCACAGGGCCAATTACCTGAGAGATATGTCCTATAATCTGTGACATAAGCAATCTTTTTATATATTATTCTTCTAATACTCTAAAGCGTTATAGCATGGTAAGTCGCGTTTTTACCAGTTTCACTATTAACATAACGTTCGATATTCGGTTTTGTTCACACAGATAGTTAAACAAACAACTTCGCAAATGTAGAAACTTTTTTTTCCCGTTGTACCATTTTTCTATATTTTCTCTTTAGATAACATTCATTAAACTTACAGCAGCGTGAAAATGAACATTATTAGTGCCCTTTTTACTGTTATACAAAGCATGTTCAGGCAAATAGGCACTATTCTCGATCTAACAAGGCGACCTATCGAGTTTTCAAGTACCTATAGTGTTTTCAGTCAATTAGTCAAATGTTAGATAGTACAACATGCAACGAGTTTTATATTGATAAAAGAGAGTTGTGTTTGAGGGTCATTTTTCGGTCTCTGCAGACTTAACCGGGCAGAGTATTAACAATTGCAAAAGAGCAGAAAAAGACAGAGGCATAGACTAATAAAAAGACAGGTCTCTGCCACTTCTTAAGCGACAAAGACCTGTTATTGGATTTTCAGAAAGAAACCTCCGTATTTAATATACTTCTACTTTATCAGCTATTCGTTTTGCCTTATCACGCAAAGCATCCAGATCAGAACCGTTCGGAGCATAACAGAGTACTACCCCCATACGGCGATTCACACGTGTATATGGCTTACCAAATATACGCAGATAGGTATCCTCTTCTATGGTAACTTCCTCCATACCCCTATACTGCGGACGTTCCTGGCTGGCAATCGGTGAAAGAATAACAGCACTCGCTCCTATTCTCTCCTGCTTTATACCCGGAATGGGTAATCCTAATACGGCACGTAAGTGAAGTTCAAATTCATTCAGGTTTTGTGTTCCCGCCAATGTTACCATTCCTGTATCGTGCGGACGCGGAGACAGTTCTGAGAAGTAAACCCCATTTTCATGACTCAAGAAGAATTCAACTCCCCATAATCCGGCACCGGTCAATGCGCGAGTTACTTTTTCAGCCATCTCTTCCGCTTCCTTCAGATGTGCCGGGTCAATGTGTGCGGGCTGAAAACTTTCACGATAGTCTCCTCCCTTCTGTACATGTCCGATAGGCGGACAAAATAGTGTCGGACCATTCTTCTGAGTTACCGTGAGCAAAGTTATTTCACTATCGAATTTGATAAACTCTTCAATAATTAGTTCACGAATATCTCCGCGGCTGCCGCTACAACCATACTCCCAGGCATGTTCCAACTCAGCAGCACTTTTTACCAGCGACTGCCCTTTGCCCGATGATGACATTAAAGGCTTCACAACACAGGGAAAACCTATCTTCGCAGCAGCTTCCTTCAATTCCTCCAACGATTTGGCATAATAGTATTTCGCAGTTTTCAGCCCCAATTCCTTAGCGGCCAAATCACGGATGGCTTTGCGGTTCATGGTATAATTCACCGCACGGGCACTCGGCACTACCTGAATGCCTTCCTTCTCGAAATCGTATAAACGTTCCGTGCGGATGGCTTCAATTTCGGGGACGATAATATCCGGCCGGTGTTTCTTTACAATACGCTCCAGTTCTTCACCGTTCAGCATATCGAAAACTTCATATTCATCGGCTACCTGCATAGCAGGTGCTCCGGCATACGAATCACAAGCAATGGTGTATTGACCTTTACGTTGAGCAGAAATTACAAACTCCTTTCCCAGTTCGCCCGATCCGAGTAAAAGTATTTTCTTCATGATTGAATATTTTAAGATATAATGACGCAAAAATACTACTTTTCTTCCAATAAATCCCGAACGAGCTACTAAATGATTGCAATAAAGGAAAGAAAAAGGGAACAGTATAAAAAATGATTAACAAGTAAAAGGTCTGCAAAACATATTCAAGAGAAAACTCTCCTCCTAAAAGAAGAATGGAGTATTTCCACTTCATATAACATCACTGATTTTCAACCACTTAAAGCACACATAGAAAGGGATTATACGAAGTTAATATCGTATTTGCAGAAAGTTAACTTCTCGACTTTACGATATTAACTTCGTATAATTACGTTATTAACATCGTATACAACAAAATATTAAAAACTATACCAAAGCAACTTTCTTGTATTATATTGGAAATATGGGCATTAAATTTTATTTATAATCTGAACTGTAATTTTAGAACGTGTAATTTGCATACTAATTAGGCGATTTTCAGAAAATAGAAGCGTACTTTTGTATTTGTAAGAACCCCAATAAATGGTGTGTTTTTGCTTTTTCTTATTCTTCACTTGCGCAAAGTATAGAAATAACACTGGCGAGAAAAATGAATTGTATTGCATAAAGCTCGGATTATACCTATCCACACTATTGCAGACAAGACAAGGGCAATTATTAATAGCACTTTAAATTACCATTCTGGTCATAATTGTCGCTCCTGATGCAATTACCATTACGCCACTGATAAATAGATATTAATGTGCCGTCAGCGCGATATTTTTCACGAAGCGATATTTCACCTTTCTCATAACTGCCTTTTTCGTAACTGCCATCAACATCATAGCTCTGGAATACCCCATCCTTCTCTCCGTTGCGATAGTTGTATATTGAGCTTGGTTTCCCATCCTGATAATACTTGCGCGAGATACCCTCTCTCTTCCCTTCTAAATATTCAGTTTCTTCTTCCGGCATTCCATTTTTATAATACCATCTGCCCACGCCGTTACGATTTCCGTTTTTATAACTACATGTATATTCTATTTTTCCATAAGGGCGCTTAACGATTGAATCGGCATAATAAATGGTATAATTACCTTCAATTTTTCCATTGACATATACTGCATTTGTCTTCAACTGACCGTTAGTATGATACTTCTTGAGCTGACCGTTAAGTTTGCCGTTGGCATAGGTTGCTGTTGCTGCAACGATTAAATCATCTCCTGTGGTGTAATAGGAGCAAAAATCGCCCTCATATTGACCATTGTTTACTTGTACAGTATACCGATTTGGGAAAAGATATTCATCCACAATTCCCGTCTTATTGAGCTGACCTGTAAATGGTTTACTGGTAGCAATCGTGCAAACTAACCTTGCCGAATCAAAGTAAAGAGTAAAGTTCTTGGAATTTATCAGTTTGCCTTTGGCGTAGGTGCGCTCATCGTCTATGCTGCCGTCTTTGCGATAATAGATCCAGTCTCCGTCCGGTATTCCTATTTGTTCTCCATCGTTCCATTCACTACCCTTTAATCCGCCTTTAACCATCAATTTGCCGTCGGGATAGTATAATTCGCAGGGACCTGATGGCTCACCCTTTTCATAGGTATCGACAGACTTTATTGTTCCATCCGGATAATACTGGGTAATCTTGCCATGTTTGTTCTCTGAACTTTTCCGTCCTATATAATTTCCTTTTTCGCGAATCATGCCGGTCTCATAGTGTTTTTCATAGGGATGGAGGAGGTGGTCTGCTTGATGCTTCTTGTATGCTTCTATCGACGATATTGCAATACCTCCCACTATCAGTGCGAGAAGACCTATCCACCACGCCCGCACACACCAATGAGCAAGTATACTTGAGAGAACGAGCCAGATGATAAATGAAAACAGGCATCCGTAATAGAATGAAAATCCGGTAGCCATACCCCCACCGGCAGGATCGGTTGATTCGCTAAAATCTTTGAATGAGTTACTCCACGGGACGATAATATAAAACAACAATGGATAAACAGCCGCGGTAACGATGAAAAATACTATTTTTAGAATTGTCTGCATGCGATTATTTTGTTAAAAAAACATTCGGACGATTTACTTGTATCCATATCACTTGAATAGGATGCAGATAGCTGATTGTTAGGGCTACGCATTTACTTATTATCAGTCTTTCACTTCATTGATTCTTAAATTATTTCAAGTATCTCTATTGGTGTGGCATCGTTATCACCAAAAGCATCAGTTCTTATATTAAAAACTTTTAGGTAAATTCAAATTTTTCTCTAATAAAGAAAATGGTACACACTGTTTAAAGGAATCCAAAACTATCCTTTGACCCATTCTTTAGGATATGCTATATCTTCATAAACTTCAGGGTAAGGTTTATATTTAGGTTCACATATTCTTTGAATGATTCCAAATAGTTCCTGTTCTAATAAAGATGATGAAAGTGTTGATGGTTCTGATAAACAAAATCGAAAAGCAAACTCTTCTGTTCCACCACCTTCCCAATGTTCAAATAAATCATTTTCAGTAATATGTTTACCTGTCAGTATTGAAAGCTGCTGAATAATTTCTACACACTTTTCTTTATTCTCAATGTTGCAAACATTGTCATATTTATCAATCAAGTCCAATACTTGTAGATAAATTTGTTTGGCTTTGATAATATATTATATTCTATATTCATCTCTTAGTTTCATAATATTTTCAGTTAATTCCTGACCTATAATGTTAAGTCATAAGCCCTTAGACTGATATACTTTTTGTTCGAGACTACCTTTTTGCAGCCTTTCGGCTGCTTTAACAACCTCCAAGTAACCTTTAGGCTGCTTACCTTATTATTAGAAATTCAATATTTCCCCTACATTTGCCATTGAACAGAAAGGCGAATATCTATTCTGACTATTTGGAGATACCATATTCCATTTACAAATCATTTTTTGTTCTCCTTTCATTCATTTTAATAGGATTTTCATGCTTTTCTTTATGACAAGGCATAGTTATCCTTATGTTACATTATGAGACTTTTTATTTCCAAGCATTATACCTGTAAACGCAAATGTTTCAGGCTTTTCTCCGGAAACAATTCGTCTTATTATAGCGTATGTACATACATTCTCAAACGTTGGCAACACTCAAATATTATGCTAACAGCGGTCATTTAATGTTTCGCTGTTATTTTTTCGAATTAGTCTCTCTGTCTGCAAATATAAGAAAAATGCAGTTCCCTGTCATTGTGAACTGCACTTTCTTTGTGTTCCAACAAAACAAACTTTTTAGAGCCACCTGTATCTTCACGGGAAATAATCCGCTTTTCTTTACCTTGCGTGCATCCAGTACCGATAGTACCGAAACACCGTCCTTTGAATATTTGGACACACGTTGTTGTATTTAATGTTTCTACTCTGTTGCATGCAAATATATGTGCATACGATTTGCATATAAATATAGAGATTATTGGAAAACACAACAAACTATTGAGAAAGCAAAAAGCAATAAATGCGCTATTATTCAGCGATTTGTGCATAAAGATCAATCCCTAGAAAGTATATCAAAATAGGACGTATACAACAGGATGTTAACTTCATAAACGGCATAAAATAATTTCTAATATAGAGACAAATACAAGAATGGGTGGCCAAAATAAAGTGTTAATTATTGGTCTAATTACACAAAAAAGAATATTTAAAAGGATGAAAAGAACCGAATATAGCATATTATCCGGAATTAATGCCTTACTTTGCAAAACCAAACAATAAGAGGTTTTTATTGGTCTAACTCTCACATGTATTTCCTCAATGTTCGCATTGAGAACTTTCATTTCTGATTTACACTTCCTAAAGCTTTATTGTTATTTTATTAATTTTTTATTTTTGTATATTTATGAATATGTACGTTGGAAATCTTAGCTATAATGTTAAGGAGTCAGATTTGAGACAAGTTATGGAAGAGTATGGAACAGTAGAATCAGTAAAACTGATCACAGATCGCGAAACAAGAAGATCTAAAGGTTTTGCTTTTGTTGAAATGCCGGAATCTTCAGAAGCCAGCAATGCCATTAAAGAATTGAACGGAGCAGAATATGCCGGTCGTCCGATGGTAGTAAAAGAAGCTTTACCAAGAAACTGATCTGATAAGCAATAGAATAAGAGAAAAGGGATGTCAATTGACATCCCTTTTTATTTCCCCCTCAACTATTGGTGTTGTTCACGCAACAGATCATTTACCGTCTTCACCGGATTAAATGTAGAAAGTGGTACTTCCACAAATACCGTACTCCAATCACTCATGGCACCATTCCACAAGCCGGGAAGCTCAAGAGCTTTCAAGTCTTTACCACTCTTCGACTTATAAGATATGAAGCCTGTGGCTTTATCCACGTATCTTACCAGATCAAACTTATGTCCTTTGTAATCACGTACCGCACAAACCAAATCTACCGGATTGAAGTGGGTACCTTTCTCAAACATTTCTTTAGCTTCCGGATTATTCATATCGATCTGTGAACTTTCAAGGATTTGCAATGAAATCGTTCCGTCACTGTTATAAGCAAGGAACGGACCGCCACCCGGTTCACCCACATTCTTCACCATACCACAAACACGCATCGGGCGGTTCAATTTATTCTTCAGATAGATGACCAATTCAGCATCTTCCAGATCCTTCGTTTCTGGATTCTTGCAGAAAAGTTTCTTCTGCACAAATTGCAGAATATCCATTACCTGTTCGTGTGTGTAACGACCGCTATCCAAAAGTTCCAGATATTCAAAAGCCTGCTTCTGGAGGGATACCAGTACACCGGCAATCAATTTCTTATAAAGCACCGTATCACCTTTTAATCTGTCCGGAACGACATTGTCTATATTCTTAATAAAAATCACATCCGCATCCAAATCGTTCAGGTTCTCAATCAGTGCTCCATGACCACCGGGGCGGAACAAAAGCTTGCCATTATCGCGGAAAGGCTGGTTTTCCATATCAGCCGCAATCGTATCGGTACTTGGTTTCTGCTCGGAAAAACTAATATTATAATCTACTCCATAACGTTTGGCAAAGGCATCGGCTTTCTCAGCTACCAATGATTTAAAGAGTTCACGATGTTCGGTTGAAACAGTAAAGTGGACATTCACCTTTCCGCTTTTACCGGCAGCGTACATAGCACCCTCCGCCAAATGTTCTTCAAGCGGAGTACGTGAGCCTTCTTCGTACTTATGGAACTTGAGCAAACCTTTCGGAAGTGCACCATAGTTTAATCCCGCTACGTTCAGCAATCCTGAAACAACTGCCTTGTAGTCGCCGTCTGCAATCAAACCGGGAATGTCTTTACCTTCTATCCTCATACAAGCAGTATTCAGATCATCATAGAAAGCAAATTTCTCAATTGAGGCAAAGAACGTTTGTTCGAACTTTGTAGTCGGCTCAGCATAGTCAGCATCCAGAAATTCAAAAAGATTTTTGAACATACGGCTGGCAGCACCCGAAGCGGGTACAAACTTTACAATCGTTTTGTCAGAATTGGTATAAGCATCCCAGGCTGCGAGATAAGCTTTCTGTTCTTCGGCATCGGGAGCCAGAATACCTTTTTCTACAGATGCGGCAGCATCTAATTTCAAATAAGGAAAGCCTTTTTGGAAACAAGTCAACTGTTCAGCGATTTGTACTTCCGAAATGCCTTTTTGGGCAAGCAATTCTTTGTCTTCAGGTGTTATCATACTATCTAATTTTATTAATTCATGCCCAAAAATACAAAAAAAGGAAGAGGACACCCTACAAAACCCGGAAAAAAACTATCTTTACCGACGATAAATTTGAGCTGCTTATGGAAAGAGATGAATTCTTTACGAAAGAAGAGAGAGAATTATTGTTCTCACTATACAAAAAACTACTGCGCCTCACCGGAGAAACCTTACAAAAAGGAGACTGCAGAAAGCTGAAAAAGCACCTTATCGACTCCACACAGAACAATGCGATGCAAAGGGACAGTTTCGGTCTGAATCCTGTCATCAAAGATATGCAGACTGCTGTAATCGTAGCCGAAGAAATCGGTATGAAACGGGCATCTATTCTGGGTATCATGTTACACACACCGGTGCGTTGTCACTCGTATACAATAGAATATATTCAACAGGAGTATGGCGAAGATGTAGCTGGAATTATCCGGGGACTCATTAAGATTAATGACCTTTACGATAAGAGTCCGACTATCGAATCGGAAAATTTCCGTAACCTGTTGTTGTCTTTTGCCGAAGACATGCGTGTGATCCTGATCATGATCGCCGACCGTGTAAACGTGATGCGGCAAATAAAGGATGCCGAGAATGACGAGGCCCGCAGACGAGTGGCTAATGAAGCCGCCTATCTGTACGCTCCGTTGGCTCACAAACTGGGATTGTATAAACTGAAATCGGAGCTGGAAGATTTGTCATTGAAGTACACCGAACATGACATTTATTACCACATCAAAGAGAAACTGAACGAGACGAAAAAGTCACGTGACCGTTATATTGCCAACTTCATCGCTCCGATACAACGGAAACTGGAGGAAGCGGGACTGCATTTTCACATGAAAGGACGCACCAAATCCATTCATTCCATCTATCAGAAAATGAAGAAACAGAAATGCCAGTTCGAAAACGTGTATGACTTGTTTGCCATACGTATCATTCTGGAATCCCAGTTCGAAAAAGAAAAGCAGGAATGCTGGCAGGCTTACTCCATTGTGACGGATATGTATCAACCTAATCCGAAACGTCTGCGTGACTGGCTGTCGGTTCCCAAAAGCAATGGTTACGAATCATTGCACATTACTGTAATGGGGCCGGAAGGAAAATGGGTCGAAGTGCAAATCCGTACGGAACGTATGGACGAGATAGCCGAGCGCGGACTGGCCGCACATTGGAGATACAAAGGCGTGAAAGGTGAAAGCGGGCTGGACGAATGGCTGACTTCAATACGCGAAGCATTGGAGAATACAGAAAACGACCTGGAAATGATGGATCAGTTTAAACTGGATCTGTATGAAGACGAGGTATTTGTGTTTACGCCGAAAGGAGACCTCTTCAAACTGGCAAAAGGAGCTACGGTACTCGATTTCGCTTTCCACATTCACAGCAAATTGGGGTGTAAGTGCATCGGTGCAAAGGTGAACGGTAAAAATGTACAGCTGAGACAAAAGTTGAATAGCGGAGACCAGGTAGAGATTATGACATCGAACACACAGACTCCGAAACAGGACTGGCTGAACATTGTCACTACCTCAAAAGCCCGTACGAAGATCCGCCAAGCCCTGAAGGAAATGGTAGCACGCCAACACGATTTCGCCAAAGAAACATTGGAACGGAAATTCAAAAACCGGAAGATGGAATATGACGAAGCAGTAATGATGCGTCTGATCAAACGCCTGGGATTCAAGAATGTGACAGAGTTTTATCAGAATATTGCCGACGAAGTGCTTGACGTGAACGACATTCTGGATAAATACATCGAACAACAGAAACGGGACGGTGAACGTGATGAAGTGATCTACCGCAGTGCCGAAGAATACAACCTGCAAAACCAGATAGACGAAACCACTGTCACTAAAGAGGATGTACTCGTCATTGACCAAAACCTGAAAGGACTGGACTTCAAGTTGGCCAAATGTTGCAACCCCATATATGGAGACGACGTATTCGGATTTGTCACTGTATCCGGGGGGATCAAGATTCACCGCAACGACTGCCCCAATGCGGGACAGATGCGCGAACGCTTCGGATACCGTATTGTCAAAGCACGCTGGGCCGGAAAATCGGAAGGTACTCAATATCCGATCACACTCCGTGTAGTGGGTCATGATGACATCGGTATTGTGACCAATATCACCTCTATCATATCAAAAGAGAATGGCATCTCACTGCGTTCCATTGGAATTGATTCGAACGACGGACTCTTCTCGGGCACACTGACCATTATGGTGAGTGACACCGGACGACTGGAGGCACTGATTAAAAAGCTACGCACAGTGAAAGGTGTAAAACAGGTTAGCAGAAACTGAGAATGGAAAAATTCAGTATAAAAAAAAGGATACAGAGCTTCGGATATGCCTGGAAAGGCATTCGGAGTTTTGTAAGCAAAGAGCATAATGCCTGGATACACTGTGTGGCAATCATCACAGTAACAATCGCCGGATTTTACTTCGGTATCACCCGGAACGAATGGATAGCCATCATACTTTGTTTCGGAATGGTACTGGCAGCGGAGGGATTCAATACAGCTATAGAAAGATTAGTCAACCTCGTATCCCCGGAACACAATCCGATTGCAGGTGATGTGAAAGATATTGCGGCAGGTGCAGTGCTGATATGTGCCATAGTTGCCGTCATCATAGGAGTCATTATCTTCATGCCTTATGTGCTTGCGGTTTTATTGTGCAACATGGGATAGACAATAAAAACGAACTCCGTAGTTTTGCGACAATTCATCACCAAACTACGGAGTCTGTTTTTCAGATATACATATATCGTTTATCTCACCTTCTTCCTTTTAAAATAAGGATATGTAATCAGGACAAAGAAAGCCAGAGCCACGATTGCCGCCAACAATCCTACCCGACAAACCACATGTTCATTAGCTGTGAGATGTAAGTGACAGGCAGATGCAATACCTAAGCCGACTCCAAGTTCCCATGCAAGTAAATGAGTCGTATTGGCCGTGCCACGCTGGCAATGTTGAGACAGCTTGACAAACATCATCAAGAATTCCGGAGTAACCAATCCAAGTCCTAATCCCATCAATATCGCTGCCGGGACATTCCAACCGGTTTCAGGAGAAAACAACAAAGCCATCGCTCCGATCATAGTTATCAACCCGGTGACTATCTGCAGCCATATCTTGTTATCATAACGGAAAAACAGTCTCACCACCATTACTGACAAGAGAAAACCGACTCCGGCCAAAGCAAAGAAAGGTATCAGTTCACCTCCTACCGGCACATCACTTGGCGCACCGGCAAGCACAGGAAGCAACAATCCGGGCACAAAAGCGATCAACATCAGGTTAAATGCCGGAATAAATCCACGGGGAAGCAGAAAACGGTCCATCGAACAAACCTTCATCCCTATTGGTGCACGGAAAGGCACATATACCCTCGACACAAACAGCATTCCCAAGGCTCCCGATGCGACAGAAACATATAACAGAGTTTCAAAGCCATGTGTCCGGAATAAAAACACTCCCAACGCTGTCCCTATAATCATCCCCAGACGTGCTGCCCAAGAAAAGACTACATTGCCGGCACTGCGAAAAGTGGAATTGGTGACATCAATGGCCAATGTAATGCCTGCCGTAGCAGCCATTCCAAAGGAGATTCCCTGTACCAAGCAAAGCAACAACAGATGTGTGGCACTTTGCACAAGTGTGTAACCGGCAGTCGCCGCTACCATTATCCCAAACGAAAGCATACATATATATTTTCGCTTGTAGACATCGACCAGATACGCATGAAACGGGCCGATAAAAAACATGGCAAGCGTAAAAAGTATATATATTCCCCCCGTCTGACTGACTGGCACGCCCAAACGTGAAGCCATCACTACCGGAAGCACAGGGTACAACAGGTACAGGGATATGAACAACAATAAATTAGCAAGGCATATCCGCATAAAATGCAATGTCCATAATTTAGTTGCCATACGACAATTAATATTGTTCTTTCTCGTTCGGGAAGTCACAGTTCTTTACGTCCGAAACATAGTGGCTGATTGCATCAGTCATCACCGTATAGAGGTCGGCATAACGACGAAGGAAACGGGGACGGAAACCATTGTTCATACCCAACATGTCCTGAATAACCAATACCTGTCCGTCTACATCGCCACCGGCACCAATGCCGATAACCGGAATAGTCAGTTCGCTTGCAACGCGGGCGGCCAATGCTGCGGGAATTTTCTCAAGCACAAGCCCGAAACATCCGGCTTCTTCAAGCAGATGTGCATCACGAATCAGCTTCTCTGCTTCTGCATCATCTTTGGCACGAACGGTATATGTACCGTATTTATTGATAGATTGCGGCATCAGTCCGAGATGTCCCATCACCGGAATACCGGCACTCAGGATACGCTTCACAGTGTCGAGAATCTCTTCGCCGCCTTCCAGTTTCAAAGCATCAGCGTGGCTCTCTTTCATAATACGGATAGCCGAAGCAAGCCCTTCCATCTCATTTCCCTGATAAGAACCAAAAGGCATATCCACTACTACCATTGCACGCTTCACACCGCGCACAACCGATTTACCATGATAAATCATTTGATCGAGAGTAATAGGAAGTGTAGTTACATTACCTGCCATCACATTTGATGCAGAGTCTCCTACAAGGATAACATCGATACCGGCACCATCTACAATCTGCGCCATAGTATAATCATACGAAGTAAGCATAGATATTTTTTCGCCTCTTTGCTTCATCTCGATCAGGCGATGAGTCGTCACTTTTCTTGTGTCATCTGATATATAACCAGCCATATCCAATCTTTTTAAATTAAAAATCGGGCGCAAAGGTATAACTTTTAATTCATACCATACAAGTAAAAGCAAATAAATTAGTGCGTCCGCATCAAAAGGTCAGCAACCATTTTTGCAGTTCATCAGTCCATATCTTTTTATATATGAAGCTATCGCGAAATCCGAAGCTATGTCCGCCTTCCGGATAAATATGCAGTCCGGCAGAGACTCCATGTTTCAATAATGCTGTATAATAGACAATACTGTTGAGAGGAGATACGGCCTGATCATCCTCAGCTAAAACAATAAATGTACGAGGGGTATCGGCTGTGACATGAAGCTCAAGAGATAATGTCTCTTTCAAACTTTCCGGAATAGTTTCTCCCAACATACGTCCGCGTGAAGGCAAATGGGTCAGCCGGTCGTTCATGCTGATAACAGGATAAAGCAATACCTGAAAGTCGGGGCGGTCGGTCCCGGTATAAAGAGTAGCGGCAGTAGCAGCAATATAGCCTCCGATAGAAGCTCCCATAACACCCAGTTGATGGATTCCCCACTCTGCCGACTGACACCGGATCAGGCGAATCGCTTCACGAATATCCTCACGAATCACTTCAACATCACCATGAGGCATGCGATAATTCAGTACAGCGTATGTGATACCCTGATTATTAAACCACGCAGCAAAATCACGTCCTTCATGATCTGAAGCTACTTGATTGAATCCGCCACCGGGACACATAATAATGGCTTTACCTCCTGGCTTACGAGCCGGATAAACCCAAAGAGTAGCCGAAGAAGCATCTTTTCCTAATGAATATTCAATAAAACTCTGTTCCATAACTTTATTCCTTATTATTTAATTTCCTGAATCATCTTTTTCACTATGCCCGGCCCTTCGTAAATAAACGAAGAATAGATTTGTATCAGATTGGCCCCCGCATCCAACATTCGACGGGCATCGGGGGGAGTAATAATTCCGCCTGCCCCTACTATCAAAAGGCTTTTTCCGGCATGGGCACGCAAATAGCCGACGGCTTTTAATGACTTCTCCCCTATCCCGCGTCCACTGACTCCACCGGCTCCGATCTTCTGCAATTGTGCAGGCGAATAACCTTTTAAACAAGTACGCTCCATGGTCGGTCCGGTAGCTATCACTCCATCTACCCGGTACAGACGAGTACAGTCGATCACATCATCCATTCCTTCTTCTGTTATATCGGCAGGAAGTTTGAGAAGTACCGGAACATGTATATTCTGTTCCAAACGAAAAGCAGCCAGCGTTTTGAGGACCCGCTTCATCAGAGTAATCTCCACCGATCCCCAATTAAGCGTGAAATAGCCGGCATAAGGATATAACTCTTTGTATAAATGCAAAAAGTCTGCCACAGCTTGTTCGCCTTCCGAAGAGGGATTCTTATTGATATTTACACCTAAAACATATGAACCGTGTTTCTGTTCAAGACGGCGTTTAATAACATCCAATCCGGGATTATTGAAACCTGTACGGGAAATTAAAGATTCACACTGAGGTAAGCGAAAAATACGGGGACGGGGATTTCCATCCTGGGCATCGGGAGTGACAGTACCGACTTCAATAAATCCGAAACCATAATCGGCCAATTCATCAAAAACCTCGGCACCTTTATCGAAACCGGCCGACAGGCCGATACGGTTTCGGAAAGTAAGATGGTTCCATATCAACTGTTTGTCGGAACAAGTATAGAGATGACGTATCCAGCATTTGCACCATGGCAAATGCCGGTAACATTTGAGGAAGGAAACCAACAAGGTGTGTACCTTTTCGGGTTCCATCAGAAATAAAACAGGGCGAATCGTTTGCTTATACATGATTTTCTCTCTTTTTTTAATACCATGCAAAGCTAAGGGATTCTTCCCTGAGATACTATTCAATCTTTCTTATCAGATATAACGTGAAGTTATAGTCAGCAGCTTTTCGTAAGTCATTCCTTTGAAATCGTCTATCACATAGTCTGCCTTATCAGTAATAGCTTCGCGTGGATTTGTAGTTGCCAATCCGACAACAGTGGCACCGGATGCTCTGCCGGCCTGTAAACCATGAAATGAATCTTCGAACACATAGGAATCTTTTGAATCGGAACCGAAAATCGTCATTCCCAATAAGAAACATTCCGGATCGGGTTTAGAACGTTTAAAACGCTCAGCAGTCAATATTTCATCAAAAAGGGATTTAAACTCGGGATGTGCACGATAAACATTCTCCATTTTAGCTGTATTGGAACTGGTGACCAAGGCTATTTTTACACCATGCTGACGCAGATCTGCTATAAATTCAACTATTCCGGGAACATAGTCATAACTCATTTCTATTTCAAAACGATTCAATGCCTCGGTTATGTCCCTTTGTTTCTCCGGTTCTCCTGCAAAGTATTTATCATAAATCTGTACCAGCGTCTGACCTTTAACCTTGGAACCGAAGTTTTCATCGTTTACGTACTTTTGTCCCATTTCATTCCAGAAAACAGTATATTGTCCTTCTGTATCGACAATTACACCATCACAATCGAATAATGCGGTAATCTTCTTTGTTGTATCCATAAACATTCTTTTACCTGTTTGTTAAACTCTGTGGGCAAAGTTCAGAATAATCATCGAATCAGGCAAATTATTTGTACCTTTGCCGCACTTAAAAATATGTAACGCTTCACTATATGGCACAACAAACCGATCCTCGTATACTGGGCACAGAACCTATTGGCAAACTTCTGTTACAATACTCCATCCCGGCCATCATCGGAATGACTATTACGTCACTTTATAATATCATCGACAGCATTTTCATCGGGCACGGTGTCGGTCCCATGGCTATCTCCGGACTGGCTATCACTTTTCCGCTAATGAATCTGGTCGTGGCCTTCTGCGTGCTGATCTCTGCAGGTGGCGCCACCATCTCCTCCATACGCCTGGGGCAAAAAGACATCAAGGGAGCAACCGATGTCCTGGGAAATACATTAATGCTTTGCCTGACGAATGCAGTCCTGTTCGGCGGACTGGCTTATCTGTTTCTGGACCCGATATTGTTTTTCTTCGGTGCCAGTACCGGTACACTTCCCTATGCCCGCGATTTTATGCAGGTAATTCTTTTGGGAACTCCCATCACTTATACCATGATCGGACTTAACAACGTGATGCGTGCCACCGGATATCCGAGAAAGGCAATGCTGACATCATTGGTGACGGTTATAGCGAATGTTATCATCGCCCCTGTCTTCATTTTCCATTTCGGTTGGGGAATTCGGGGAGCTGCCATGGCTACAGTCCTGTCACAGTTTATCGGAATGGTATGGGTAGTAAGCCACTTCCGTAACCAAGAGAGTTTCGTCCATTTTATGCCGGGCTTCTGGAAGATGAAGAAACGCATCATCGGCAGTATCTTCTCTATAGGAATGTCTCCCTTCGCCATGAATGTCACGGCATGTATCATCGTCATCCTCATCAACAATAGTTTGCAAAAATACGGTGGTGATATGGCCATCGGTGCCTACGGTATCATTAACCGCCTGCTGATGCTGTATGTGATGGTAGTTATGGGATTAACAATGGGAATGCAACCCATCGTCGGATACAATTATGGTGCACAGAAGATTGACCGCGTGAAACATACGCTCCGTCTGGGTATCATCGTCGGTGTATTGATTACGAGTAGCGGCTTCGTTATCTGTGAACTTTTTCCGCATACAGTTTCGGCTATCTTTACCGACAGCGATGAACTGATTGACATGGCATCGTCCGGACTACGCATTTGCACGCTGATGTTCCCGTTCGTAGGTGCACAAATCGTTATATCAAACTTCTTCCAGAGTATAGGGATGGCTAAGATCAGTATCTTCCTGTCACTCTCACGCCAGTTAGTATACCTGCTTCCGGGATTACTTTTGCTTCCCCCTTTATACGGTGTAAAGGGAGTATGGATCAGCATGCCTGTCTCTGACGGATTAGCTTTCATAACAGCGGTAGTGATTTTGATGGTATATATTAAAAAGGTAAAAGAGAAAGCATCCGGACAGAGCCTCTAACCCTATGAAACAGAGGCTTGGTATAGATACGACAGAGGCTCAGTTTCAGTGAAACCGAGCCTCTGTCGTATAGTCTTGAAGCGTTACTCAGATTTAATGCTGTTCACCGGATTTTCGTTGGCCACTTTCCATGCCCGCAGCATTACGCTGACAACAATCAACAGCAACACAACCAATGCTATGCTGAGGTATAACCAGGCATTGGGAACAATGGCATTACTAAACTGCTCAAGCCATTTGCCACCGACAAACCAGGCTACTGCTGCACCCAATAGTACAGCAGGCAAGGCTGTCCAGAAAATATCTCTTGAAAGAAGTTGCAAAACATCTCCGGCCTCAGCCCCATTCACTTTACGGATCGCAATCTCTTTACTACGACGACTGACTTCATCGTTAGTATAGCCGAAAAGTCCCATCAAGGTAATCAGCAGGATGGAAATAGAAGCAATGATTACCGAATCGCGGAAACGACGAATCGCTTCGTATTGTTGATCGATTATTTCCTGCAAAGGGATAAACACAATATCCTTCGTAGTAAACAGCTCTCCCATCTTTTGATTGAGAGCTTTCAAATTTTGATCGAATGGTTCCTTCAAACGTACATGGGGAGCTCCGGAAGCAAAGGGACTGCTGATATACATCACTATATCCTGAGGAGTATATGCACTTCGTATCGGAAAATCCTTTGCGACTCCCACAACAGGAAGAGAAGTTCCGATATTGACTTGTTTGCCTACCGCACTGTCTTCCCAATGCATCTTCCGCACAAATTCTTCATTTACAATAGCCTGTTTGGGAGAATCAAAATTTTTACCATCAATAAGCTGAACTCCCATCATTGACAAAAAGTGGTAATCGCACATTGAAGTATGTGCATCGAAAAGCAACTTTCCTGTACTGTTGTAGACACTGAAACCACTATAGTAATCGGAAATAGGAAACCAGGCAAAAGCAACATCTTCTACCATCGGCAAACGACGCATATCAGAACGGACATTATCAACTTCGTCATCGCTGAAGTAACACCTTGCAACAGCTATCCGTTCAGGAGTATAATTCAACTCACGATTCATCACACTATAGTATTGAAGCAATACAACTGCCAATAAACCAAAGACAAAAGGTACTCCAGCAAACTGAACAAAAAGTAACGGGCGCTTCCAGGTTGTCTTCCGTTCGGTATAACGACGAAAAACCTGACTCACCGGAATAGACGAAAACATATATCCGGGTATCACTCCTGCCACAAAGAAAACAACTACTATCACAAGCAAAGGCACCCATAAGGTTTCCCAAGTGAAAAGTGCACCGACCGAGGCGTTCAGCGTATCCTGAATCAGTTCCCTAAGATTCAGAATCAATAGCCCGACCAATACGAGTGCAGACAATATAATAAACATGGTTTCCCATAAAAACATACCGAATATGTTACCATCACTGGCCCCACTGCATTTATGGACTCCCACTGCTTTTGCACGACGTGCCAATGACGATACGGAAATCAAGACATAGTTCAAAGCAGCTATCAATAAAATGGCAAAAGCAAGAACCGACATGATAAGTACCATTTTTCGAACCTCCGGCTGACTACTGTGGTACTCAGATATAGGTTGAAAAGAATACTCTTCAGAAAAACCATCCTTCCCCTGCGGAAGATACTTTTTCTGCATTTCCGGTAACCGTCCGGCAACCCTCTCAGGAGCTTCCGTATCATTATGGAAACGAACCACCCCCATGTAACTGATATCATATCCCCAACCGGCACGATCCTCTCCCATCCGCTTATACAAAGTGGCAAACGATACGATTACATCATATTTTAGATCTGTATTCTCCGGCTGATCGGCAAATACTCCCCGTACAGTGACCGGATAGTTCTTTTCCCATAACATGGTTTGCCCGATAGGGTCTGCATCACCAAAAACACGTCGTGCCAATGATTCATTAATGAAAATAGCGTCGGGAGCCACTAAATCAGCTTTGTTCCCTTTCAACACTTCTACCCCCATAGTTGAGAGGAAGTGATCGTCTGCATAAATAGTCTGCTGTTGATCAAAACGTTCGTTTCCTTTAAAAAATATTTGCTGACCAACATTACGCAGCACAGTAGCCTCTTCCACCTCATCAGGAAAGTTCTCTCGGATAGCAGCAGGCATTGCACCATAAATATAAGGACTTGGCTTCTCCTGCTTTCCTTCATAGGAGTAAGAAGCCTGTATCAGAAACAGGTTTCTTGACTCCGGATAAAAATGGTCATAACTCAGTTCAAACGCGACCCGGGCAAACAGTAGAAGTCCGACAAACAGTCCCAAAGTTAACGAAATAATCTTAATGACATTTGAACTGCGTCTACGAATTAAGGTCTGAATGGTATAATATATGTGTCTTAGCATATTGATCTTTATTAAGCCTTTACACTTGCCACCACGCTACCGTCAAACAGATGCACCGTGCGATGGGCAAACGAAGCATCATGTTGGGAGTGGGTCACCATAATAATTGTTGTTCCCTCTTTATTCAATTCGGTCAACAAATTCATTACCTCCGCACCATTCTTAGAATCGAGATTTCCTGTAGGTTCGTCAGCAAGGATCAATTTCGGATTAGTTACTACCGCACGGGCTATAGCCACACGTTGTTGTTGTCCACCGGAGAGTTGCTGTGGGAAATGCTTGGCACGATGACTAATATTCATCCGGCGCAGCATATCTTCTACCATCTGACGCCGTTCAGAAGATTTTATACCCAAATAAGTGAGAGGGAGTTCCACATTCTCGTAAACATTCAGTTCATCTATCAAATTGAAACTCTGGAAGACAAAGCCCAGTTTACCCTTACGTACCCGCGTACGCTCCTTCTCCTGAAGAGTAGCTACCTCCTGCCCCATCAACTGATAAGAACCTTCTGTCGGGTTATCAAGTAATCCCAAAATATTGAGCAACGTAGACTTGCCGCAACCGGAAGGTCCCATAATGGCAACAAACTCACCCTCCTCTATATTCAGGCTCACATGGTTTAACGCTACGGTTTCTACTTCAGAAGTACGAAAGACTTTACTAATGTCATTAATCTGTATCATAATTTATTTTATTTGTTATTCACTCTTAATACTATTCACCGGATTTTCATTGGCGATGTGCCAGGATTTCCAAATAATGCATATAATGATAAAAGCCAGTAGGCAAATAGCTATTGCTACATACCAGCCTATACTTATACATACCGTATCCCTAAATTGGCTTATCCATATTTGACTCACCAAGTAAGCTCCATATGTACCGATAGCAATTGAAGGAATAGCTACCCAGAAGATATCTTTAGATAACAAAAGCAAAACAGAACTTACTTCGGCGCCATTTATCTTACGAATAGCTATCTCTTTACCACGTCTGCGAACTTCATCATTCGTATACCCGATCAATCCCATCAAAGTGATAAACAGAATCGTTATAAAAGCCAATATAGTAGTATCACGGAATATCATTGTGGGACGATATCCCCTTTCCAAATCCCGCTCCAAAGAGGTGAACTCTATTTCTTCTTGTGGGTATATCTTTTTCATTTCATTATTCAACATACGCAGATTATCTGCAAAAGGTTCTTTAAGACGTACATGCATATTCACTAAATTAGTCCCCCATTCAATTTCTATGGGTTCATAGTCAGGTGGAAGCGTACCAAAACAGAAAGGAGCAAGTATTCCTACCACCGTTCCTCGATTAGGAATTATTTCACCAACGCCACTACCTGTCCAACCCATCTTTTCTACATAGGGTTGATTGACCAGAAACTGCCTTTCACCAGTGAGGTTTTGCCCGGCCTTAAGCCGAAGCCCCATAAGCGGGACAAAATCCCTGTCAAATATACCGCAACGGGGATTAAAAAGAGCATTCCCGTTCTCATCAGTCACCTGTCGGTTCCCAAGCCACATCATGCCTCCCTCAGCAGTAGCTACTCCTTCTACATAAGGCAACGATTTCAAATTATTACGTGCATTATCCGGCTCAGCAAACTTATGCCAACAAGATGCTATACGTTCCGGTCGATACCCCATATCTCTATTTGTAATATAATGGAACTGAAAAAAAGTCACACACATCAATCCAAAAATAAAAGCTACCCCTGCAAATTCTATAAATAGAAGTATCCGCTTCCAACCCATATTCCCTTTAGAGTAATGATGGAAAACCTGCGTTACCGGAATTGAAGAGAATACTTTTCCCGGCAATACACCTCCAATAACAAACAAAAAGGCAACTACCGACAATGGAGCCCATAGATTGTGCCAAGTGAAAAGAGATGATAACGACACTTCCGCCAATTCTTCAATTTTTTCCTGGAACTGGAATAAAAGTACTACCATGAAAAGCAGAGAGATCCCTATAATCAAAGCTGTTTCATATATAAACATCGAAAGTATAGCCTTATCAGACGCACCATTACACTTGTGAACGCCGATCCCTTTTGCCCGCTGAGAAAGTGAAGAAATAGAAATAAGTACATAGTTCATAGTGGCGGCAAAAAGGATGGCAAAACCCAATAAAGACATTATTAAAATTGTCTTCCGCACATTAGATTGCTCCAAATGAATAGTACGTAAAGGTACTACAAACATATGTAAATGCAGATTCATTTCAGGAGGAATGTGCTTTGCAATCACCTTATCAATACCGGCATTGATAGCATCAGCGCTTCTTTCTCCGTCTTTTAAGCGGATAAAAGCATTATAATTACCACCACTCGTCCAACCCGAACGTCCCCAACCATATTTATTATGGCTGGCAAAAGAAAGAACCATTTCGTGACGTTCCAGCGATACATTATCCGGAAGATCGGCATAAACTCCTCTCACCAAAGCTTCAACTTGAGTGCCCCAAATCATCAGATGTAAGGTTTTTCCTATAGGATCCTCTTCACCAAATACTTCTCGTGCAACAGACTGTGACAGAAAAACCACATCTGGGCTGGTCAAATCATTCGGATTGCCATTAATAACTTCTATCCCCATGGTACGAAAATAAAGAGAGTCAGATAAAATGAAAGACCTATTCAACTTTCGGTTACCTATCTTTAAAGTAGTTCCGAAAGACAAACTCGAAAAAGCTGCACTTTCTACCTCTTCCGGAAATTCCTCAGCAATGGTAGAGGCTACCGGAATCAATGTATATACTCCGGCATTCCCTTTAATCACTCCATTCTCAACCCACTCCGTTTTTACGATGTAAAGATCATCCACATCCTGAAAAAAGTTATCATAACTAAGCTCAAAAGCAACTCGAGAGAATAAAATAATAGACACTAATAACCCCAACGTCAGAGATATTACTTTAATGACATTACTTCCACGTCCGCGAATCAATGTCAAAATGGTATAATAGAATTGTTTCATCGTATGATCCTTTTTATTAAACAGTTACACTCGCCACAATACTGCCATCGAACAGATGTACCGTGCGATGGGCGAACGAGGCATCATGTTGGGAGTGGGTCACCATAATAATTGTTGTTCCCTCTTTATTCAATTCGGTCAACAAATTCATTACCTCCGCACCATTCTTAGAATCGAGATTTCCTGTAGGTTCGTCAGCAAGGATCAATTTCGGATTAGTTACTACCGCACGGGCTATAGCCACACGTTGTTGTTGTCCACCGGAGAGTTGCTGTGGGAAATGCTTGGCACGATGACTAATATTCATCCGGCGCAGCATATCTTCTACCATCTGACGCCGTTCAGAAGATTTTATACCCAAATAAGTGAGAGGGAGTTCCACATTCTCGTAAACATTCAGTTCATCTATCAAATTGAAACTCTGGAAGACAAAGCCCAGTTTACCCTTACGTACCCGCGTACGCTCCTTCTCCTGAAGAGTAGCTACCTCCTGCCCCATCAACTGATAAGAACCTTCTGTCGGGTTATCAAGTAATCCCAAAATATTGAGCAACGTAGACTTGCCGCAACCGGAAGGTCCCATAATGGCAACAAACTCACCTTCCTCTATATCCAGGCTCACATGGTTTAACGCTACGGTTTCTACTTCAGAAGTACGAAAAACTTTACTAAGATCATTAATTTGTATCATAATTCTTTTTATTTTAATCGGTTTATTTTTGTTTATTCATTCTTTATACTCTTTACAGGATTCTCGTTGGCTATGTGCCAGGATTTTATCATCACACTAATCACAATTACAGCCATTATAGCCAAAGCAATCAGTACAAACCAATATACCTTCAAATGAATCTGTTCGGTAAATTGTCCCAACCAATGAATACCCATAAAATAGGCTCCTGTAGCACCTAACAATACGGCTGGCAGAGCTACCCAAACGACCTCCTTGGAAAGTAATTTTAATATATGGGAAGCTTCGGCACCATTCACCTTACGAATAGCTATTTCTTTGCTATGACGACGTACTTCATCATTAGTATATCCTATCAGTCCCATCAGTGAAATCAGCAAGATAACAATAAAAGCCAATATCACGGCATTGCGAAAGCGAAGTACGCTTAAATATTGGTTATCAATGGTTTTCTGTAATGATATAAATACAATATCTTCAGTAGGATACATTTCTCTTATTGTTTTATTAAGCAGACGAAGATTTTCCTCGTAAGGTGCCTTGAGCCGGACGTGATAACAATCATTCACATCCTGTTGCCCCATAAATACCACCGGTTTTAATTCATCATAATAACTGCTTACCGGAAAGTCTTCCATCACTCCCACAACTGTAAAATCCTCATATCTCATGCCCACAGCCCCATCAGTCCAATGGACAGATTTTACAAACTTTTCATTTACCAGAACTTGATTGGGACCATCCAAATTCTTCCCTTCTTTAATACGAATCCCCATAAACGGAGCATAATTATATGAACAAACATTCAGACGTGCTGTGAATACAACCGCTCCGTTATCATCAGCAACAGGCTGACCGCTATAACCGGAAGTTATGTTTGACCAACAGACAGCAACATCTTTTACCATTGATAAACGACGGAGATTATCCAAAGCAGATTCCGGATCATCAAAGCTGTGATAAGTGAAAGCCACTCCGTCAGCATTATACCCTAAAGGTTTGGTTGTAATCCGATTGTACTGTATTAGAACCACACACAATACACCAAGAATAAAAGTCATCCCGGTAAACTGTACAAAAAGCAGAGACCGTTTCCAACCTTTCCTCCCTTCAGTATAACGTCGGAACACCTGAGTGACAGGAATAGAGGAAAATAGATAACCGGGAATGATACCGGCAAATAAAAACAGAACCAGAATGACACAAACAGGTACCCAGAGAGTTCTCCATGCAAAAAGAGAACTTAAAGAAGCGGAAGCAATATCCTCTATTTGCTCATCAAAATTTAAAACCAAGATGCCGACCAATATCAAAGATACCAAAATGATAATGCTTGTCTCCCAAAGAAACATCGAAAAGATGTTTTCGCCACTGGCTCCACTGCATTTATGTACACCTATCGCTTTGGCACGACTTGCAAGTGACGAAACAGAAATCAAAACATAATTCATTGCAGCTATAAAAAGGATAACAAATCCCAATAAGGACATAATCATTATCATTTTATGTACAACGGGAGTCTCTGCGTAAACTTCACGGATCGGTTGAAGTGAATAGCGCATTCCAAAGCCGTCATTTTCAAGATCGAACGGCAAGTACTTTTCAATCACCTTATCTATCCGAGAGTTCACTTTCTCCAAACTGCCGGCCTCTTTCAGGCGAATATATCCTTCGAAGCTATCGCCACAAGTCCAGCTGACACATTCCCACTCATGCTTTATGATGGTAGCAAAAGATATTACCACATCATGACGTAAAGAACTATTCTCCGGAATATCCGCATAGACACCTTTAACAGTCATGGGAAGGGAACGCTTATAAAGTAGTACTTTCCCTATCGGATCTTCATTGCCAAATGCTTTTCGGGCAAAACTCTCGGAAATGAACATGGTTTCCGGATTACCCAGTTCATGCGGGTTACCTTTTAGGATCTCAATACCCATCGTCCGAAAAAAAAGAGAATCGGCAAGAATGACCTTAGGCTCCAAACGAGTACTTCCATTGAACAAAGCATTACTACGACTTTGCACACGCACCACTGTAGCCGATTCAATATCTTCGGGAAAGTTTTCACTAATAGCAGCCGGAACAGGAGCCATCACTGTCGGGTAAGGACCTTTCTTTTCACCATCCTTATAATGCACTGTAACATTGACGGCACATAATTTATCAGCCTCGTAATAATGGTTGTCAAAACTCAATTCAAAAGTAACCCGTGCAAAAAGCAGTATCCCCATAAATAATCCCAAGGTCAACGAAATAATTTTAGCCAAATTTAAACCCCGCCTATTAAGAAGAGTCCGGAAAGTGTAGTAAAGTTGTCTCATATCTCTGTCTGTATATTATTATTTTAGAAAAACAGAAGTAACCCAATAATTATAAAGTTATTTATCTATTATAAAGCAGAAAGCGTGCCAAGAGAATTTATCTATTGACAATCAAACCGTTACATTTCACCATATTCATTCTACCTGTCTAATTCTTAGACACTGCTGTCTATTTATTAGACAACAATATTTGCTTATCGAGAAGAAAACTCTATCTTTGCATCGAGTTTTCAATTCAAAAAAATAGTTTATGGATAAGAAAAAAGGAATAATCGGAATCTTTCTCTCTTGCCTGTTACTTACCGGTTGCGACATGATAGACTACCATCCCTACGATGTCAAAATCAAAGGCGAAAGAGATATTAATAACAAAAATATCGAGAAGATAGAAGCCAAATGTCTGAATAAGACCACTATCCGCTTTATAGCTATGGGTGACTCGCAACGATGGTATGACGAGACAGTAGACTTCGTAAATGCCGTAAATAAACGAAACGACATCGACTTTGTAGTGCATGGAGGAGATCTGAGCGATTTCGGACTAACAGACGAATTTCTATGGCAAAGAGATATCATGAACAAACTAAATGTGCCGTATGTCGCTTTGATTGGTAATCATGACTGTTTGGGAACAGGAGAAGAAGCATTCAGGAAGATATTTGGAGATACTAATTTTTCATTTATCGCAGGAAGAGTAAAGTTTGTATGCCTCAATACGAATGCAATGGAATATGATTACTCCGATCCGATTCCGGATTTCAATTTTATCGAAGCGGAATTGACAGAACGTTCGGACGAGTTTGACAAGACGGTATTTTGCATGCATGCCCGCCCTTTGTGCGATCAGTTTAATAACAATGTAGCCAAGATCTTTCAAATGTATATACGTCAATTTCCAGCCCTGCAATTCTGTACTGTAGCCCATGAGCATCGTATCAGTGCTTCGGATGTATTTGAAGACGGAGTAATGTACTACGGCAGCAATTGTATGAAAAACCGCAGTTATTTAGTATTCACCATAAAACCTGAAGGATATGATTATGAAGTGGTTGAATTTTAAATCTACTCTTTATACTGTATTGGCACTGTTCTTGTTTTGTCCGGAAGACGCTTTGGCACAGGCAGACAAAAGTGATGAAGAAGAAACCAAAGATACTGTTCTGGTCTCCAAATCGGAGCCCAGCAAATATGATAAACGCATCCACCGTTTCCGGAAAGGATGGAACTCTTTGATACCGACTCACAATAAAATACAGTTTGCCGGAAATATGGGCATGTTCTCTTTCGGAACCGGATGGGATTACGGACGGAGGGATCAGTGGGAAACCGACCTTTTTCTGGGATTTATTCCCAAACATGACTCACATCGCACGAAACTGACTATGACCCTCAAGCAAAACTATATGCCTTGGAGTCTTGAGTTGGGGAAAGGCTTTTCTACGGAACCTCTGTCATGCGGGCTCTACTTTAATACGGTATTCGGACACGAGTTCTGGGTAAAAGAACCCAGCCGCTATCCGGAAGGGTACTATGGCTTCTCTTCCAAAATCCGTACCCACATCTTTCTGGGACAACGGTTAACCTATAACATAGATAAAGACCGTCGTTTCTTTACCAAGTCTGTCACACTCTTTTATGAATTGAGTACTTGCGACTTGCTGCTGATAAGCCGTGCCACAAACCGTTACTTACGGGCACGTGACTATTTAAGCCTATCTTTCGGATTAAAATTCCAGTGGCTATAACGACATAAACAAAAGATAAAATTTTATCTCCCCTCTTTCTCCTGTCAGAAGGGGAGATAATAAGATATTTCCCGGATTTAGATTCATTTTGATCCTCTGTAATAGAGAATTGTTATTAACTTTGCCGCTAACAATTAAATTTCAATCTTCTAAATGGGAACCATTATCATTGTCGACGATAACAAAGGAGTACTGACAGCAGTGCAGCTATTACTGAAAAATCATTTTTCGAAAACCATCACCCTCTCTTCACCAGTCAGCTTGTCATCTGTTCTGAGAGAAGAAAATCCGGAAGTCGTCTTATTGGACATGAATTTCACTTCCGGCATCAACAACGGCAACGAGGGCCTATTCTGGTTGCACGAAATCAAACGCCAATACCCCAATCTCCCGGTAGTACTTTTCACCGCATACGCCGATATTGATTTAGCTGTACGAGGTATCAAAGAAGGCGCTACCGACTTTATCGTAAAGCCATGGGATAACCAAAAGTTAGTCGAGACTCTGCTAAACGCTGCTTCACAGGCCAAAGAAGGCAAAAAGAAGAACCGAAAGAAAGAAAATCCTTCTATAGCTGCCATGTACTGGGGTGAAAGCAGTGCTATGCAACAACTTCGCATGCTGGTAGAAAAAGTAGCTACAACCAATGCCAACATATTGATTACGGGAGAAAACGGCACCGGAAAAGAAATGCTCGCCCGGGAGATTCACGCCCTGTCATCCCGTTATAAAGAAACGATGGTCTCCGTAGACATGGGGGCAATTACCGAGTCTTTATTCGAAAGCGAGCTTTTCGGACATGTGAAAGGTTCTTTTACCGATGCACATGCCGACCGCACGGGTAAATTTGAAGCAGCCAACCATAGTTCTCTCTTTCTTGACGAAATCGGGAACCTCCCCTACCACCTGCAAGCCAAACTGTTGACAGCCATCCAACAAAGAAGTATCGTACGGGTAGGTAGTAACGAACCTGTTCCTGTAGATATCCGGCTGATTTGTGCTACCAACCGGAATCTACAGGGAATGGTTGATAAAGGAGAGTTCCGCGAAGACTTACTTTACCGTATCAACACCATTCATGTAGAGATTCCGCCTTTGCGTAATCGCAGGGAAGATATTGTCCCACTGGCCGAACGCTTCATTACACGTTTCTGTAAACAATACGACAAAGCTCCCATCAGCCTGACTGCATCTGCTTGTGAAAAGCTGACCGCACACTCCTGGTACGGTAACATCCGGGAACTGGAACATGCCATCGAAAAAGCAGTCATCATCTGTGACGGCAATTCGATACCTGCCGAAATGTTTCAATTGGTACAAAAAACAGAAATACAGCAAACCGAAGCTTCCACACTTGAGGAGATGGAAAAAGCCATGATCCGGAAGGCATTGGATAAATGCGGAGGCAACCTTTCGGCAGTAGCTTCCCAATTGGGAATCACCCGCCAGACACTATACAATAAGATGAAAAAGTTCGGCTTATGAAGACTCACATCAAACTACTTACCGAACGATATTGGTTCCGCCTCGGAGTGAGCCTCTGTTTTGCCATAACAGCGGCTCTGTTTTACTCAAACAGAGACTTCGTTTGGATGATATTGAGCCTCTGTTTTTTAATCTTCAGCATCTGGTGGCAATTATCTCTATACCGCATCCATACCAAGCGGGTTCTTTTCATGATCGATGCGCTTGAGAACAACGACAATGCCATTCACTTCCCGGAAGAAAAAACCACACCCGAAACCCGGGACATCAATCGTGCACTGAACCGGGTGGGACACATATTATATAATGTAAAATCGGAAACGGCACAACAAGAGAAGTACTATGAACTTATTCTTGACTGTATAAACACAGGAGTATTAGTGCTCAACGATAATGGAGCCATCTATCAAAAAAATAACGAAGCACTCCGTCTGTTAGGATTGAATGTACTCACTCACATCCGCCAACTGAGTAAAGTAGATGTGACATTGATGCAAAAGGTGGAATTCTGCCGTACCGGAGAAAAACTACAGATTACTTTTAATAATGAACGGGGCACAGTCAATCTTTCCATTCGCGTATCGGATATTACAATACGCAAAGAACATTTACGCATCCTCGCCCTCAGCGACATCAACAGCGAATTGGACGAAAAGGAAATTGATTCGTGGATACGCCTGACGCGTGTATTGACTCACGAAATAATGAATTCGGTAACTCCCATCACTTCACTGAGCGATACCCTACTCTCACTTTCCGATACCCCTGACGAAGAAATACGCAGTGGTCTCCAGACCATCAGCACTACAGGGAAAGGGTTATTAGCTTTTGTAGAGTCTTATCGACGTTTTACCCGTATCCCCACTCCCGAACCATCTTTGTTTTATGTAAAAGCCTTCATCGATCGCATGGTAGAACTGGCACGGCATCAGAACACTTGCAAAAACATCACGTTTCATACAGATATTTCTCCTGCCGACTTAATTGTTTATGCCGATGAAAATCTAATCTCGCAGGTTGTCATCAATCTGCTCAAAAATGCAATTCAAGCTATTGGTACACAAGCTGACGGAAAAATAGAAATCAGTGCCCGCTGTAACGATTCGGAAGAGATACTGATAGAAATCAAGAACAATGGTCCCGTCATTCCCCCGGAAATAGCAGACCATATCTTCATCCCATTCTTTACGACTAAAGAGGGAGGTAGCGGCATCGGACTTAGCATCTCTCGCCAGATCATGCGTCTGTCCGGAGGAAGCATCACTTTATTACCGGGTAAAGAAACTAAATTTGTGCTGAAATTTAAGTAAAACCATTGTTTCCAAAATGCGATATCAGTATTATTAGCAACGCAATAGCAACAGTTACCGGCAAACAATGAGAAAAGATTCCTGTTATTAATAATATATCAATTCAATCTTTAAAGCCATGACCTATCTTGCTAACAACCCTTTATTCCACGGAATTTCGCCCGAAACGCTATCCCGTGATTTTGACGGAATCGTTTCTCACCTCCGTATGTTCCGCAAAGGTGACATTCTTGTCAGACAAGGTGACGTATGCAACCGGCTGATGATATTGCTAAAGGGCAGTGTCCGGGGAGAAATGATCGATTATTCGGGCAGACTGATTAAAGTAGAGGATATTACTGCCCCTCGTGCGATAGCCCCACTTTTCTTGTTTGGTGCCGACAATCGTTACCCGGTAGAGGTCACAGCAAACGAAGCTACTGAGATTTTTGAAATTCCTAAAGAAAGTGTACTGAAGCTATTCCGGAGAAATGAGAGATTCTTAGAAAACTATATGAACCTTTCGGCCAATTATGCCCGGACACTTGCCGACAAACTATTTTTTATGTCTTTCAAGACGATCCGGCAAAAACTGGCCTCGTACCTGCTCCGGATTTCAAAACAGCAGGAGGGAAATCCTATACTACTCGATCGCTCACAGCAAGAATTGGCCGATTATTTCGGAGTGTCACGCCCCTCACTGGCACGCGAACTGGCACACATGCAGGATGATGGCCTGATCAGAACAGACCGGAAATTAGTGCATATCCTGAGAAAAGAAGATTTAATGCAGTTGATACAATAAAATCTCCAATCTTTTTTCTATTGTTTGTAACATTGGTTACAGAACTACCTCAAATCCTCCACCTATCTTTGCCTTCAATTAAGAAACCAATTAATACGTAAGAATTATGAGTATGTTCTGTTATCAGTGTCAGGAAACCGCAAAAGGTACAGGCTGTATCCTTAGCGGAGTATGCGGGAAAACTCCCGAAGTAGCCAATATGCAAGACCTCTTGCTTTTTGTTGTACGCGGAATCGCAGTCTACAACGAGGCATTACGCAAAGAAGGACGTTCTTCTGCCCAGGCAGATAAGTTCATCTTCGATGCCTTGTTTGTCACTATTACAAACGCCAATTTTGACAAACGGGCCATTATTGAAAAAATAAAGAAGGGCCTCGAACTTAAAAAAGATTTAGGTAGTCAGGTTACTATCGAGTCCGTCCCCGATGAATGTACCTGGTATGGCGATGAATCAGAGTTTGAAGAAAAAGCCCAAACTGTAGGCGTACTTCGCACTCCGAACGAAGACATCCGTTCACTGAAAGAACTGGTTCACTATGGCATTAAAGGTATGGCGGCATATGTAGAACATGCCTATAACTTAGGATACGAAAACCCGGAAATATTTGCTTTTATGCAACACGCACTGGCAGAACTGACCCGCGAAGATATTACGGTAGATGAACTGATAACCCTCACACTCACTACCGGAAATTATGGGGTACAGGCAATGGCCCAGCTTGATACTGCCAACACCAATCATTACGGAAATCCGGAAATATCTGAAGTGAATATTGGCGTCCGGAACAATCCGGGTATCCTTGTCAGCGGGCATGACCTAAAAGATATAGAAGAATTGCTACAGCAAACAGAAGGTACCGGTATAGACATTTATACCCACAGTGAAATGCTGCCGGCACATTATTATCCCCGGCTGAAGCAATACAAGCATTTAGTAGGAAATTACGGCAATGCCTGGTGGAAGCAAAAAGAGGAATTTGAGAGTTTCAACGGTCCCATCCTCTTCACTACCAATTGCATCGTTCCACCACGCCCGAATGCCACTTATAAAGATCGGATTTACACAACGGGAGCCACCGGTTTGGAAGGTGCTATCCACATCCCCGAACGTAAAAACGGAAAGCCCAAAGACTTCTCTATCATCATTGAACATGCACGACGTTGCCAACCACCGGTAGCAATAGAAAACGGTACGATTGTAGGCGGATTCGCCCATGCCCAAGTAATCGCATTGGCCGATAAGGTGGTAGAAGCAGTAAAAAGCGGTGCTATCCGTAAGTTCTTCGTCATGGCCGGATGTGACGGCCGAATGAAAAGTCGCAGTTATTACACAGAGTTTGCAGAGAAACTTCCGGCAGATACAGTGATCCTGACAGCAGGATGTGCCAAGTATCGATATAATAAGCTGCCTTTAGGAGACATCAACGGCATTCCCCGAGTACTGGATGCCGGACAGTGTAATGACAGTTATTCGCTCGCTATCATCGCCATGAAATTGCAGGAAGTATTCGGACTAAAAGATATCAATGATCTGCCAATCGTTTATAACATTGCGTGGTATGAACAAAAAGCCGTTATTGTTCTGCTGGCTTTGTTAGCACTTGGAGTGAAAAAGATTCATTTGGGACCGACACTTCCTGCATTCTTATCACCTAACGTAAAACAGGTACTGATCGATAACTTCGGAATCGGAGGTATCAGCACAGCGGATGAAGATATTGCAAGGTTCCTGGCATGATATGAACGGTAAATGATGAACAGTAAACGATAAACGGAGGACTCTTGCCTATGGCACACAACCGGTTTATCGTTTACCCTTCATCGTTTATCACTCTTCTCTCGGGAGCACCAGGTTCAACCCTACTCCTACCAATGCAGCGAGACCGATTCCTGACAATGAAAACTCACCCCATGTCAACACGGCTCCACCTATGCCTATTGTCAAGGTCAGAGAAACAATTATGATATTGCGCGTCCGGCTCAAGTCAATGCAATTATTGACAAGATTGGCAATTCCCGCACAAGCAATCGTACCGAAAAGAAGCAGCATGATTCCTCCCAATACAGCCGAAGGGATAGACTTTAGCAAAGCACTGACTTTGCCGATCACTGAAAACAGGATTGCCGTGACCGCCGCAATTCGTATTACCTGAGGATTTGTCACCTTGGTAAGTGACATCGCTCCGGTTACTTCCGAATATGTAGTCACAGGAGGACCTCCCAACAAGCCTGCACAAAGACAGGCCAAACCATCTCCCAAGAGCGTTCGATGCAATCCGGGATCTTTCACATAGTCCTTTCCGGTTACAGTATTTACTACATACACATCACCGATATGTTCTATCACCGGAGCAATCGCTACCGGCATCATAAACAAAATAGGCTCCCAGGAGAACTTAGGAAATACAAACTGCGGAAAGCCCAACCATGCTGCATCTCTCACTCCCGACAGGTCTACATCATAAAAGACCAATGCGGCAACATACCCCACGATAATTCCGCAAAAGATAGGTATTAGCTTCAATAGTCCTTTAGCACGGATAGATACAACCACGGCAGTCAGTAATGAAAGTAATGCAAGAGTCCAGTTTTCTTTTGCCATATTGACTCCGGTTCCGGCAAGTGAAAGCCCGATCAAGATAATTACCGGACCAATAACTACCGGAGGGAACAGGCGTTCAATCAGTCTGATTCCCTGCCATTTGACCAAAGCACTCATGACAAAGTATACCAATGCAACCCCCACCATTCCAGAAAGCGTGCCGGCGAGTCCGTATAATTCGGTTGCTTTAATAATGGGAGCAATAAACGCAAAGCTGCTGCCCAGGAAGATAGGAACTTTCCCCTTTGTTACCAAATGAAAAAGAAGTGTACCGATACCGGCCGTAAATAAGGCTGTAGAGGGGTCAAGTCCGACCAATAAAGGTACGAGAACAGTAGCGCCAAAAGCCACAAAAAGAAACTGTACTCCTACCACGCCCTTACGTAAAGGAGAAAGATGATTTGAATCCATATAGATATAGAATGATATTATTTTGGCTGCAAAAATAACATTTTTAAACTATTTTACGGCAATTTGGGACATAAATACATCCAAAGAGGATTTCTATTTGTTACATAATTTAAGTAACTTCGCACAGTGAAATGTAAAATAACAAATTAATAACCTTCAGCACTTATTGCTTATGATATTTACCGCAGAAAACATTCTACTCATTGGTTCTATCTTACTATTCGTTAGCATTGTTGTCGGAAAAACCGGCTATCGTTTCGGAGTACCCGCTTTATTATTATTTCTTCTCGTAGGCATGTTTTTCGGAAGCGACGGTCTGGGACTGCAGTTCCACAACGCCAAAGTCGCTCAATTTATAGGTATGGTAGCCCTTAGCGTCATCTTGTTTTCCGGTGGTATGGATACTAAGTTCAAAGAAATCCGTCCCATCCTGTCACCGGGAATTGTACTCTCTACTGTAGGAGTATTCCTCACAGCTCTTTTCACCGGTTTGTTCATTTGGTATCTTTCCGGAATGGGTTGGACGAATATCCATTTCCCGCTGATTACTTCCCTACTGCTTGCATCGACCATGTCGTCCACCGATTCTGCCTCCGTGTTCGCTATCCTCCGTTCACAGAAGATGAATCTGAAACATAATCTGCGTCCCATGCTCGAACTGGAAAGCGGAAGCAACGACCCGATGGCTTATATGCTGACCATTGTCCTAATACAGTTCATCCAATCGGATGGTATGGGTACAGGCACCATTATCGGCTCATTCATCATCCAGTTTCTGGTAGGCGCAGCCGCCGGATATATACTGGGAAAGCTGGCAATACTGATCCTTAATAAAATAAATATCGATAACCAGTCACTTTATCCCATTCTGTTACTGTCATTTGTATTCTTTACTTTTGCCATCACCGACCTACTCCGCGGTAACGGATATTTGGCTGTATACATTGCCGGTATGATGGTAGGTAACCATAAAATAACCTTTCGGAAAGAAATTGCAACGTTTATGGACGGACTTACATGGTTATTCCAAATCATTATGTTCCTCATGCTGGGACTACTTGTCAATCCGCACGAAATGCTTGAAGTTGCTGTTGTAGCATTACTTATCGGAGTATTCATGATCGTTATCGGGCGTCCTTTAAGTGTATTTCTTTGTCTGTTGCCTTTCCGAAAAATCACTTTGAAATCGCGTTTATTCGTTTCGTGGGTAGGTCTGCGGGGAGCTGTGCCTATCATTTTTGCAACCTATCCGGTAGTAGCTAATGTAGAAGGATCGAATATGATTTTCAATATTGTATTTTTCATCACAATTGTTTCGCTGATTGTGCAAGGAACAAGCGTATCGTTTGTAGCACGCTTATTGCATCTGTCTACTCCTCTTGAAAAGACCGGAAATGAATTTGGTGTCGAACTTCCCGAAGAAATAGATACCGACCTCTCGGACATGACCATCACTTCGGAAATATTGAGTGAAGCCGATACGCTGAAAGATATGAACCTGCCTAAAGGAACTTTGGTAATGATCGTAAAACGCGGAGATGAATTCCTGATTCCTAATGGCACACTAAAACTGCATGTAGGGGACAAATTATTGCTGATCTCAGAAAAGAATAAAAAGGAAATGGCTGAGAGTGAATAAAAGCTCATAACGAAGTACACAGAGAACACGGAGATTATATATCACCCTGATATCATAAGACGTGTCTCTGTGACTTTTATCGGCTTAATAATAGACAAATAAAGCTCTCCCATCCTCCGTTAATTTAACGTAAAACTTTACGAAAGAATTCGGTTTCCGTTAATAGAATATTAATTTTGCGCAGTTTTAAACTGAATGTGCAAAAATTACAAAATGGAACAAGAACAACGGTTCATTGGTTATATTGAACAGAGCATCATAAACAACTGGGATGCAAACGCCCTGACAGACTACAAAGGAATCACCCTTCAATATAAGGATGTAGCCCGGAAAATAGCCAAATTTCACATCATATTAGAAATGGCCGGCATTCAGCCGGGAGATAAAATAGCTGTCTGTGGACGTAATAGTGCCCACTGGGCTGTAACCTTTTTGGCTACTGTGACTTATGGTGCAGTCATTGTTCCTATCTTACACGAATTTAAGGCTGACAATATTCATAATATCGTCAATCACTCCGAAGCAAAATTGCTTTTTGTAGGTGAGCAGGTGTGGGAAAACCTTAATGAGGACCGGATGCCGCTACTTGAAGGCATATCTTCCTTAACTGATTTTGCCCCACTTGTGTCGCGCAACAATAAACTGACGTATGCACATGAACACCGTAATGAAATATACGGGCAACGATATCCCAGAAATTTCCGCCCGGAACATATCTCCTACCGTAAAGAAATGCCGGAAGAACTGGCTGTCATAAATTATACGTCGGGAACAACCGGCTATTCCAAAGGAGTTATGCTTCCATACCGGAGTTTGTGGTCAAACATCGCCTATTGTCATGAGATGCTTCCGGTAAAACCGGGAGATCATATCGTCTCCATGCTCCCTATGGGACATGTGTTCGGCATGGTCTACGACTTCCTTTACGGATTCTCTGCCGGCGCCCATCTCTACTTTCTGACGCGTATGCCGTCTCCTAAGATCATTGCACAGTCATTTGCGGAAATCAAGCCGAGAGTGATCTCTTGTGTGCCGTTGATTGTTGAAAAGATTATTAAAAAAGATATTCTCCCCAAACTGGACAATAAAATAGGTAAATTGCTGTTGAAGGTCCCCATTGTTAATGATAAAATAAAAGCCGCTGCCCGACAGGCCGCTATGGAGATCTTCGGGGGAAATTTCGATGAGATTATTATCGGAGGAGCTCCATTCAATGCAGAAGTGGAAGCCTTCCTTAAACAAATAGGATTTCCATACACCATTGCTTATGGCATGACAGAATGTGGGCCCATTATCTGTTCAAGTCGCTGGGAAACCTTGAAACAGGCTTCGTGCGGAAAAGCAACCAGCCGTATGGAAGTGAAAATCGACTCCCCTGATCCGAAAAGCATTGCCGGAGAAATCATTTGTAAGGGTATGAACCTAATGTTGGGGTACTACAAAAATCCGGAAGCGACTTCACAAATCATCGATGTAAACGGATGGCTCCATACCGGAGACTTAGCCACAATGGATTCGGAGGGGTATGTCACAGTACGTGGACGAAGTAAAAACATGTTACTAACTTCAAGCGGACAGAACATTTATCCGGAAGAAATAGAAAGTAAATTCAACAACATGCCTTATGTATCCGAATCATTAGTCCTGCTCCAGAAAGATAAACTTGTGGCATTAATCTACCCTGATTTCGATGATGCCTTTGCACATGGACTATCACAAACAGATATTGAAAGGATGATGGAAACCAACCGGATTGAACTCAATCAGCAATTACCCTCTTATTGCCAGATTACTAAAATAAAGATTCACTTCGAAGAATTTGAGAAAACTGCGAAGAAGAGCATCAAACGATTTATGTATCAGGAGGCAAAAGGATAAAAGCATTAAAGTACCAATTCCCGGAACAATCGCTCCAATGTCTCCTCCAGATCATCGGAGTAACCCACATGAGGTCTTGAAGTTTGAATACACGAACTCCGGTGTGCAGTCAACCATCGAAAACGTTCCGGGATTTCCAATTGGGCAATAGCTCCTCCTGTACGGCAACCGGCACAAATTTTGCTAAAAGCCTCCAGATGTTCACGGAAAGAATCAATATCAAGTTCCGGTGCAAATAGCCTCAGCCTTTTTTCATTGATATCATAACGCATCCTGATAAAGCATGCTTGTTTGGAAAACAGGATAACTCCAACATTGATAAACTCCTCACGTTCCACTTTCGGAACAATCCGGATAACGGCGTATTCATAAATATGCTTCTCTGGCATGTTTTGCTTCTTTTACAAACGTTTCAGAATGTTCTATCCTTTCTATAAGAAATTGGTAATAGATATCACGGATATCTTGGGGAGTTTCATTTTTGTCACGCCACTCCACCCAGTCATCCGGAATCAAATTTACGATCTCACGAATCTTCTCCGATGTCAGTAATACCCGAAATTCGGCATCCACCTCCTCCAACTTATCGGCTTGCGGCAATAGAGCATGATCTTTAATCTGAGTAAAAGGACTCATTGCATGTTTGTGCCAATTGACCCATGAATGCTGAAAAAAGAGAGAGGCACCATGATCTATCAGCCACAACTCTTTATGCCACATAAGCATATTGGTATTTTTCGTGGTACGGTCCACATTAGTCAATAACGCATCCAGCCATACAACCTGTGACGCCAGTTTGCCGTCGATCTCAGTAACAACCGGATCGAATGGTAAAGCGCCTGAAAGAAAATGCAAGCCCAGATTCAATCCCCGGCTTCCCTGCAATAAATCCTGTATCTCTTCGTCACCTTCCGAACGTCCGAAAGCTTCATCTAAATTCAAAAAGACCAACTCCGGCAGACGAAAACCCAACATCCGTGCAATCTCACCACCAATCAATTCTGCTATCAGTGCTTTAGTTCCGTGCCCTGCACCCCGAAACTTAACAACATATTTAAAACCATCATCAGCTTCGGCCAGTGCCGGTAGAGAACCACCCTCACGCAGCGGCATGATGTAACGAGTGACATCGACTGTACGCAACTCCATAATTCAAACTCCTTCCTGTATACTGTTACAGGTGATAAAGATACAATAATGTTTCCATTTCACCAACTTCTGTTTATAACACTCCATACGAATATATGTTTATACAAGCCGTTGACATACAAAAATACAACTATGCCTCAATTTGGCAGAAAAATCCCTTATTTTTGCACAAAATTCAGAAATACATGAAAACAGTAAAATCACATATTACCCAATTATTGTATGCCATGAACGAGGGAATCTTTGAGAAAGAACATCCCATCGCATTATCACTTTTATCAGCCATTTCCGGAGAAAGCATTTTCTTCCTCGGACCTCCAGGAGTCGCCAAAAGCCTTATCGCAAGACGATTGAAACTGGCATTCGACAGAAGCACTTCCTTTGAATACCTGATGTCCCGTTTCAGTACCCCCGATGAAATATTCGGTCCGGTATCCATCTCTAAGCTGAAAGACGAGGATAAATATGAACGTATTATCGAAGGCTACCTTCCATCGGCAACGATCGTATTTCTGGATGAAATATGGAAAGCCGGACCAAGCATACAAAACTCATTGCTGACAGTCATCAACGAGAAAATATACCGCAACGGACAATATACGATCCGGTTGCCATTGAAAGGATTAATAGCAGCTTCTAACGAACTGCCCGCTCAGGGAGAAGGTTTAGAAGCTCTGTGGGATCGTTTCCTAATACGCTGTTTCGTAGGGAACATCGAACAGGAATTCGCTTTCGACCGGATGATAGCCTCAGTAAATGATGCTGAACCGGTAATTCCATCCGGACTTTCCATTACAGAAGAGCAATACAGGGACTGGCGAACTCAAATCAACCAAGTCAATATACATTATACCATCTTTGAATTAATTCACTCCATCAAACGGCAGATAGAAAAATATAACATACAGAAAGAAGAAATCCCCCACTCTGTTCTTTATGTTTCTGACCGCCGATGGAAAAAAATCGTATCCTTACTCAGAACTTCTGCTTTTCTGAACGGAGCAGATACCATTCGCTTCTCCGACTGTACGCTATTACTACATTGCCTGTGGAACGAGGTGGAACAAATCCCGGTTGTCGAACAAATAGTTTCGGCCGCACTCCGCGAGTGCATCGACCACTATCTTTGTGGTGAACGAATTTTAGAACAGAAATTGAACAGTATCCGGGAAAACATGAAATCAGAACACAGCCTGAGAGAAATAAAAGATCCTGCATTACAGATTGTAGATACTTTCTATCATCAGATTGAAGGATATCCTGTAGCAGGCAATTTATTGATTTTTGCTTCCGACTACCAAGGTTTAAGGAAAGATACTCAAAAATTGTTTTATATCCAGAGAGATAAGTATCGTCCTGTAAATTGGATATTAAAGGTATATGACTATGTCCGCAATCGCAATGTATCCCAATCAGCCGTCGTCTCACTTAAAAAAGGCACTCGCTCTGTATTCATCAATAATCAAGAGCACCCATTAACCTGTAATACAGGATATGACATTGATATTCCGGAAGAGACATATCAACCTTTTGAATTTCGGTTTCAGGAGTTGATTGACCTATGCCACAACCGCGAAAATGACTTAAAGCGCATAACTGACATCGAATTACAATATTGCAAGGAACATTTATTTATGGACGATAAACAACGCAGTATGATTAAACGAGTATTAAACAGCCAGAAAGAAATGCTGGACATCTGCCAGAATGAAATCCGGGAAATAGCATATACACATGGATTGGAAAATAAGGAATATTAGGCTGCAAGAACTTAGAGACATCTATCTGGAAAAGCTGGAAAAGGTAACTTACCAACTATACGAGTCACATCTTCGGAATGATATTATCAAGCAAGAGGAACTTGATGAAGAAATCAAGTCTTATTATCAACACACTCAACCCTCCCTGCAGGAATTTTATTCACATTATGCTGCGCAATGGGAACATTTTTACGAAAGTCGTGAACTTACGGACACCGCTTTTTTGCATTTTCTTGAGAATTCAGCCTATCCGTTACAAATGAAATACAACCGCGGTGACTTAAATATTCAATACTATATCAGCCGATTTCATACACTTAAAAAACGGTCGAAAGAGTGGAAAAACCTTCGAAATCTTTTTTTCGGCAAATGGCATCACCTGTTAGCTAATAATGAATATAATTATCAGACAGAACGTATCGACGGACTTTGTGAGAACTTCTACCAACTACAGAAAAGTATAGCCGATCAGCTGCCCCAACGTGGTAGCATCCGCTTAATGTGGTTATTAAGGGGTCACAAAGAACTGGCTAAACAACTTTTCCATTACGACGAAATAGCAAAAACTCACCCGGCTATTCGGGAACTGGCAGAAATTCTCGGAAAACAACATCAAGGTAAGGAGAAAAAATTCCGTATGATTGCAGGCATACACCAGGAACAGATCATTACGCCTGCTGCCCAAAGCGATATAAGAGGAATATGTGAAGGCAATGATTTAAACAGCCTCTTACCCATAGAGTATTGTTATCTTTCAGATCCAGTCTTACAATCTCTTTTCTTCGAACGATTCAGCAAGAAGAAGTTACAGATGATAGACTATGAATCAAAGGAACAACACCGCATAAAAGATGTAAAGGTACAGGGAAAAGATATTGCAGAAGAACAATCAGGACCATTTATTATCTGTGTGGATACTTCAGGATCTATGAGTGGAGAAAGAGAAGAGTTTGTCAAATCGGCCATTCTTGCCATTGCCGAACTCACGGAACAACAAGATCGAAAATGCTATCTTATCAGCTTTTCCGACGACATAGCCTGCATTGAGATAGAACGTTTAAGCCAAAATATACAGGAATTAGCAGATTTTCTTTGTCAAAGTTTTCATGGAGGCACTGATTTAACGCCTGCACTTCTTCACGCTATACATATTTTAAGAACTAAATCTTATCGGAATGCTGATCTGGTAATGATGTCCGACTTCGAAATGTCTCCTTTAAATGACGAGCTTTCGGAAGAAATAAAGAAAATCAAGCAAAACAATACCTACATATATGCTCTTTCTGTACAAAAACAATGTGAAAAAACTTATTTAGATATCTGCGATAGATTCTGGTTTATTTAAATTATGTTATAAAGCATGCTTTTTTTCTTGGATAGTTTGCAGATTAATTTATCGTGCGTATATTTGCAATGTGTTTTTCATAGTATTAGATTTTAAGGTTAACAAAGGTTGGAGTACGGCGGTACTCCTTTTTTTATTTATATATTAATCCTATTAAATATCCAATCAAACAGGTCAGCATCTTACTCACAAAACGGTAAAACAGTTTTCGAGTAAAAAGTCCCTAAAGTAAGGTTATAACCCCATTGTTCAGGTACCAAGCCGTTCCTATATCCACGACATCCCACTATCTTTAATCAACGGACTTCTGTTCATCCATGAATCCTTCCCTTATTTGGGTGGGTGTAGCTTTGAGGTTACGCCTGCAAAAGTCCCAGAAATAGTTGCTCGACTCAAACCCGCAATCACCCGCAATCTCTTTCATGGGAAGGTTGGTATGGGTGAGCAGCGTTACTACACGCTTTGCTTTTTGCTCCATCATCCATTTGCGGGGAGCAGCCCCGAACTCCTCTTTGAAACGACGTTCAAAAGTATTCACCGCACATCCGCATTTCTCCGCCAATTCCGTAACGGTCTTTGCTGTAGGGAAGGCAGCCATCACTTTGTCACGAAAAGAATATTCTTTCAAGTGTGGCAAGTACTTTTCCGCCACTTGCAGATCCGCTTCGCTGAATACGGGAATATTCCCTTTTCGGTACTCCTTTACCCTATCACGGCGACAAGATAGCAGGTAGCCCGTTAGTTCGTTGTACAATCCGTTCAGGTGCGGATAATCCTCATTATCATTGATGGCAGCCTGCATCCGGCATAAGAACAATATCCCGTCATGGTCTTTCTTTTTGATATATACTTTCATTGTATCCAATAAATATCCCAAAGAATCGTTGTCGTTATGATAAGCAGCCAATATCAGGTAAGCCGGTTCTTCCTGTGTTTTTAATGAAGGGCAAGGGCAATGTTCCTTCAACAGTTTCACCAGACAGGGCATATTATCCTCGTCCCGGGACAATCTTTCCAATGCCATCCACGTTACCGGATTCTTCACATCCGTCTGCCGCACAGCGACCTGTACCTTTTTCATCCACTCCTGTAACCCTGTTTGTCGAGCTTCATCCATCAAAATCTGACCCAAAGTTTTTCCCATACTTTCTATTTTAAATGGAAAAGTTATATGAACTTTATTTCATTCTGTTTAGCTGATCTTTTCCAACCGCATCCCATGTACTGGTTCTTATCGCCCTTTTTCTCATCTATATAACAGGGACAGCGGTTCCGGGCTACACATCTTATACGTCCAATAAACTGATTCCCCAAAATAAAACATGTCGTACTGCATTTTATTCAGTTGCTTTCATATTACTTTACTCTGCTTGTTATAAATGCCGTGCAGCCTGCTGTTTATTATTATCAAATATATGCGAAAGGTGTATAATACCAGTGCCCATCCTGTTTATTAACGTCAGTTTAACACGTTAAAGATAAAAACAAGCTCCGGTCATAATCTTTTCCCGATTGAAATTTGCCCTTTCCCTGCCATATCCGTAACTTTGTAAATCAAAGAATCCGATATGAATCAGGAATTATTAAAGCGCACGCTAAAGAACCGCCGCATAGAGCTGACGAATCAGGAGAAAAAGGATTACTATCCTAAAGAACCTCTTTTTATGCTTCTGTTTACTTCTGTCGCTTTACTGTTTTGCCTTCTGATGGCAAAGATTAAGGGTGAAACGATAGAACCGGAATCTGTATGGTTTGTCGTATTGTTTCCGGTTGTTTTCGCTGCGGTTGGTTACATTACCTATCGGAATAAGAAGAACACGCTCAAACTGCATTACATCAGTACGGCACTCACCCCCCAAGAGCAACAAAAAGTCCTGATACGGCTGGCTAAGGAAAATCAGTGGAAAATAATATTGTGCAACAAACAGCAATTCGTAGCCGATGACATTTGTATGCGCTGGCGTGTGCGTATAACCGTCATTTTCGGGAATCCGCATATGGCTTACAATAGCCGATGCAATCCCACTCGCCGTTGGCACGCTTCCGGTGGCAGGAATTGTGATAACCGGGAAGCAATCCGTCAAGCTATCGAAAGAGAATGGACAACCAAAAACAAGAACTAAAAGGTACGGTATAAACAACAATATGATAGAGTACATGAACATTCCGGCTTTGATCTGTGTCTCCCTGTTGGGTGCGGGAGCCCTTGCCATGATAGTAGGCTCGCTATTGAAAAAGCAGTGGGCTACGGAGGGGAAAAAGACTT
>ERZ831773.260-NODE-260-length-74275-cov-14.281717_pt1 | contig 74275 bp, 65 predicted proteins | sample MGYA00519696_ERZ831773 | MGnify/ENA primary metagenome ERZ831773 (study PRJEB31850, sample SAMEA3708720) | human gut metagenome | biome: human gut; feature: human-associated habitat; material: faeces | place: China | collected 2014 ...
TCCCCTCATGAATGAGGGGTTAGGGGAGTTGAGAGTGTCGCAGACACTTTTTTACAATTTCAATATGAATTTTAGAAAAATATTAAAACATATCAATTTAATGACAGCTAATAAAATTGAGATAAAAATATTGAAATACTTGATATTTTGACTTGTATTTATAAATAAATATGCATATAATAATAGCAAACAAATTTGGAGATGAGATTATGCTGATAGAATTTAGATTCAAAAATTATAGATCATTTCGTGATGAGGCAACATTGTCTATGGAAGCGACAGGGCTTGGAACATTCAAGAATAGTCTGATTAAGTATGGTACATTGAATTTGCTGCCCAGTGTTGCTATATATGGAAAGAATGGTGGAGGTAAGAGTAATGTGATTCGTGCATTCTGGCTGGCAGTACAATTTATAAAAAATGCCCAGAGAACACAGCATGAAAATGCCAGAATTCCAGTAATTCCATTTGCATTAAATGATTATTCAAAAGATGAACCGACAGAATTTGAGTTTGTGTATACACTGGAAGGAATTAAATATTGGTATTCCTTTGCAGCAACAAAGGAGAAGGTATATAAGGAATCTTTGTACCATGCACCAAAAGGACAGAAAGCATTAGTTTTTAACAGGGAGAATCAATCCTTTAATTTTACAGAAGAAAAAGCAAAAAGAAAGCTGATTAGTGAGACTGTTGCTCCAAATCAGTTGTTTTTTTCAATGGCTTGTACAATGAATGACATAGCTTGCATAAATGCAATGAAGTGGTTTCGAGAGTTGCTTTATTTTTCAAGAGATTACTCCGATATTCCAAAGCAATTATTGGATTATTCGAATGATACCAATATGTTACAGGCAATTTCTGATTATGCTAAAGCAGCAGATCTTGGTATTGAAAGTATGCAGTTTGAAATTGACAGCAAAGAAGTTAAGGATGATTTAAGTTTTCCAGAGAATATGCCGGAGGGGGTCAAAGCAGCATTAACTCAGTTCATGCATATTCTGTCGGAGACATCAAGTAATTCTGAAACAAGACTTAAGATGAATGAAGTCAAAGCAACATCAAAACATCAGGGAATCAATGCAAAAGGGGAAAAGGTATTATATCCGCTGGAATTGTCAGATGAATCCGATGGAACGAGAAAACTTATGTCCATTGCACCAGCAATTGAGTCTGTGCTGAACAAGGGAGGCGTTCTTATCATCGACGAAATTGAAAAAGAACTTCATCCAATGCTTGTTGATTTTGTTGTGGCAAAATTCCAGAGCAAACAGTCGAATCCGAATGGGGCACAGCTTATATTTACAACACACAATACAGAACTTATGAATATGGAAATACTCCGTAAGGATCAATTGTATTTTGCTGATAAGAGCAGTGAGGACGGAACATCAGAACTTTATAGTATCAGTGAATTTGGAACCAGAACCACAGATAATATCAGAAAGGGATATTTATTGGGTAAATATGGAGCAACTCCTGATATTGAGATAGAGGAGGTGGAATAATGCCTCGTAAGGTAAAACCAGCCAAGCCTTTGATATATGTATTCTGTGAAGGTGAAAGCGAGCAGGCATATACCGATTATTTGAAAAAAACTTTTTCCGATGTTGCAGTCCTGAAACGGCCACCGGATACCGGATTATTTGGGGAAGCAGAAGCAAAGTTTTCAAAATCACCGAAGTATAAGAACAGTATAGAGGTAACGGATGAAATATGGTTTTTCTATGATGTGGAAGAAAAGGATATTCCAAAATGGAATGACAGACTTGCAATCATAAAGAAACTTCGCAAATTGAGAAAAAAGCAGGGAATACGAGTAAGGCTGCTAATGACGAGTGGATGTATTGAATATTGGTTTATGCTGCATTACAAATATTATACTCCGAAAATCATTACTGTTCCTGAAAAGGAAAGGGTTATTAGCGAAGTGAAAAAGCTTGTTCCAACCTATGCAAAAGGGGATTATGCAGCAACAGAGAAAATAGCAGTCAATTATTCTAAAGCTGTAGATAATTCAAAGAAAACAGTGAAAGCATTATTGCCGGATGGTCTGCCAGAGCTAGAGGATACAGATATCAGAAACCAATGGTTAAATACAAAGAGCGTTACATTTTCTAATGTATATGAGGCGATAGAATTTTTGCAGAATCTTGAGTGATTTACAGTGTTCATATTAGAGTGTTTATGCTAAATCGATTGAAAAATATTTTGAAGCAGATGGAGGCAGATTCAAATTGTATATAGAACTGGAAAAGGAGCTTGTGTCAAAGCTCCTTTTTGGCTGCGAGCAGAGTCTTTGTTGCTGCATTTTCACCCTTTAATTGGATATAGCCTACGATCATATGATAAAAATATTGTTTCTCATCAGGAGTAAGTTTTACAAGCTGTGCCCGGATATCTGTCATAATTTCATCATCTCTGGTTGAAATATCATCAGATACAACATAATCCACACTTGCGTGTAAAGCATTGCATAATGCAATAGTCGTTTCTAAACTTGGGGTACGGTCACCACGCTCGATCTGTCCGATGTAATTAGTTGAAACATCAACGGCTTCGGCTAAGCGAGCCTGAGATAAACAATTGTTGATTCGTAAACGTCGTATTTTCTTTCCTAAAGAATCTGGTTGCATGATGCCTTCTCCTTTTCAATACAGTCAATCTTATATGTTTATAATATATATTATATCCATTATATTAATGCAATTAAATTACCGAGAAAACACACAACATGTTTGATAAAAGATGACAAATAGTGCAAAAACATACAATTATTGAATTAAAATAGACTGCAATGGATAACAAAACACAGGAATAACTATTTGCGTGGTAAAAATACACAAATTGCTTGATTATGGAAAGGGGTTGGAGTATTATGGAAGTGGTTGATAATCAAGTATTATCAGTCAAAAAGAACAAAGGGAGGAATGTGGATGAGCGAGATACTGGAAGAATATAAACAGCTATGCCGAGAATTGGACGAATTTGAAAAGAATAAAATTCCGCTTTGTGCAGCTGAAACGTACATTTCTGATTTTTCTAAACAGGCATTAATTTCTAATTTTGAAGGAAAATATTCATTTGTAGATACAAATGGCAATAATGCTTTTATCGGTGGAACATATGTATTTAGGTTAAATGAATTATTAAAAAAAGAATGTCAGCTATTATTTAATGCTAAGTATACTAATGCAGATACTGTGACAGGAATTAATTGCTTCACTGTATGTGCAATGTCTCTCTTAAAGAATACAGACTCCGTTCTTATAACCACTCCAGATCAAGGAGGTCATGCCTCTATACCTGTTATTCTAGATAAACTTGGTATTAATTATGAAGCAATGCCTTATGATTATGATAATTACCAAATTGATTATAAAGAATTAAATAATTTATGTAAAACAGGAGCATACAAATTTTTAATATTCTGTCAATCGGATATTATCAATCCACCTGATATGTCTCAAATATCATTGCCTGATTCGATGGGAATCATTTATGATGGGACACAAACGTTAGGTCTTATTGCCTCTGGTGTATTGGAAAATCCTTTAGAAAATATCAACAATATAGTACTAATTGGAGGTGCACACAAAACACTACCTGCACCTGCATGTGGACTTATTATGACTAATTGTAGTTCTTACCAACAGTGCCTGCAAACAAATATTACTCCTAAGTATTTAAGAAATACTCAACCAAATCATATAGCAGCTTTATTACTTGCGCTTATTGAGCAAGAAAATTTAGGAAAGTCCTATCAAACTTTAACAGTAAAAATAGCAAATCAACTTGCTGAAGAACTTTCTATTTTAGGCTTTAATGTTGCAAAATTGAAAAGTAACAAATATACATATACACATCAGTTATTCATCCTAATGAGCCAGTCAGACACTAATGATTTTTATCAAACAGCCGAAAATTATAATATTACATTAAATAAAAAACATAAACGCTTATTTGCTAATGATGGTATAAGAATAGGAACTCAGGAAATTGCACGCTATAATTGGAATTTATGCGATATTAAAATGCTTGCGCAACTATTATATGCTGTCAAAAAACATAATGAGGAAGATATTCTGTATTATAGAAAGCATTTAATATCATTGAAAACTCCTGCTTTTACATTTGAAGATATATCTATAAAATAGGCATTATCCTTGAATCAATCTGTTCTTGTATTTCTGCGGCATTTGGATCACCTAACTCAATATTTCTTATCCTATGCCGCAATTTACAAGAATAAGCATTATCTTGGCATAAGCGACTAATTTGATCATCAGTCATCAATTCATAATTCAATTTAATTCCTTTTACTTTCATCAAATAGTACATCATCAGATTCGTTTGGAGCCTAATGTTATTGTCGATTGTTACATCCATGCAACGTTTATATTCTATTATAGCTTTCTCATCTTGTTGATACAACCTATATATTTCAGCTTTAATAAAATATGCATTTGCTCGGAGACGATTATTTTCTCCCTCATATACTTTAATCACTTCATTTATGCTTTGAATTAATATATCTTCTTGTTTAGGTTTGTCATCGTAAAAAATAAATATTGGTTCATAGCGTTTTAATTTATAATTGTCATGATCATTACGCTTTAACGAACTATTTGATGCTTTGTAAAACTTCTTTTTAAATTCTTTAAGTGAATCATCTGAAGAATATGGAACGCTTAAATCATTGATAAAATATTTTGCCGCCAAGATACCAAGTGAATCAACTAAAGCTGCAAAAGAATTACCTTTAATGTTATCTAATATTTCAAGAGATTCATTGCAGTTCCAAAGATGCTTATTATAATGTGCCTTGTGTAATTCAATTTCAAAATCTTGATTATATTTTTTATACAATGGTATTTCAATAATAGATAATGTAGCTAGTGCTGTTTCATATTGATTCAACATATGTTCGCAGTCCGAAAGTATAAGGTTATATTTATAGGTTAAATGTATATTATTACTAAAATCTTTTTTGTATTCTGTCTCAAACTTTGACAAATTCTTTCTGGCTATCTGATATTTTCCTACAATAATATCTAATTCTATCTTATGAAGACATTTTTCATATTCAGTTGGTGCTTTATTTGATATATCTTTAATCCATGATACACCTTTTTGTTCACTAAGTAATGCTGTGATACGACCAATATTTCCGTCTGTCAATTGGAAAAGTGTATTAATCTCAGATTGTGTAAGTGTACTAATATTAGGATATATTTCACCTATTTTACGTTGCAATTCATCAATATGATTTTGAGGGAACCCAGACATAGTATGTGTTGTCAGTGCCAAATCAACTCTTTGCTTTAAAATATAAATCATTTGAAAATGAAACTGTTTTTGTTTGTCTAAGATGACACTAATTTTTACCACATGATCAAAAATTAAGACTGTCTTATTCGTGACGATATTATCTATAAAATATTTATTAAATTCATTATCCGTCAAACTATCCATATCCAAATAGTCTGCCTTTACATAATGACATTTGTACTGTATATTTTTAAACTCTGAATCGTTAGGATTATTGATAAAATCACAAAGTCTTTTAGCCATCCAACTTTTTCCGCATTGTTCTTCATTTCCAGCGATTTCAACACAATGTTCATTAATATTTAGAATTCGAATAATATCCTCTAAATCGCTCGTCCGATCTGTAAATATTGATTCCGTTAATCTATTTTTTTTAGCATTCTTTAATTGATGATGTTCTTTAATAAATGGAATCGCAGAATATACAGCTGGAATCATAACTATAACTGTTGAAAGCACTCCAGCCCACAGATTGCCATATGCTAGTAAACCTATTATAGTAGCAAACATAGCAAGAACAAGCAATGAACCATATAATAAACATGTTGTTTTTTTCACATTATCTTCCTCATCTTTATCCTAAGTAACTGATAATACTTGATTATCAACCACTTCCCTCCAATCCGTCTTTCCCTCAAATAGAAAATCCATTTCTCGGATGTTTCGTCGTTAGTATCATTTTTTGTTTGGCGAGCGTGACATGTGTATAAATCTGGGTCGTAGTAATAGAACTGTGTCCTAACATTTCCTGTATGTACCGGATATCGACATCTGCATCAAGCAGGGAGCTGGCAAAGGTATGACGGAACATGTGAGGCGTAATGTGCTGATCGATACCGGCGAGAGAGGCATACTTTTGGATCATTCTTCGGACACTCTGATCGGATAAAGGTTTTCCAGACTGATTTGCAAAAAAATGACCACAGTTTTCTATTTCGTTGGAAAAAGTGTTTTTGTATTCATTTAAAGTTTTTAGCACGTTATCGTTTCCAATCTGCAGTTTACGTTCTTTAGAGCCTTTTCCATAAATCAGGACAAAATTGTCATTCAGGTTGACATCGCAGGATTTTAAACTGCACAGTTCGGAAATGCGGATTCCGGTGGCAAAGAGCAGTTCAATTACGGCAGCGTCACGCAGAGCATTTTTTTGCTGGTAAGATGTGGTTGCAAGCTGCCGCTGGTTGTATATTGTGGAGAGAAAAAGTTCTAATGTCTGTAACGGAATGGTTTTTGGGAGAATAACAGGTTCCCGGAAGCGGATCTGGATTTTGTCAAAGGGATTTCTTTCGATAAATTCATAAAATTCGCAATAGTGGAAAAATGCTTTGAGGGATGCAATTTTTCTTTTGGCAGTTTTAGGCTTATATATGGAGTGCAGGTGTGCGATATAGGATTCTATCTGCCGGGAAGCGATGTCGTATAAGGAAGTCTCGGCAGGCATTGTGGAAGCAAAATGTGTGAGATCAATTTTATAGGCGCGAATTGTTTTGACATCTAAGCACTTTTGTGATTTGCAAAATGTAAGATAGTTTGTAATCTGGGTATCGTGTAATTTCATGGTATGTGTTCCTCGCTTTTTATTTTTATATTAGCAGAGGAAAAGTGGTCTGCTGAAAAGAAGAAAAGAAAATTTTTGAAAAAGCAAATTTATATTCGGTTAAAAATCATTGACAATGTAGAATAAGTGTGTATAATAACCAATGCAGCTTAAAAAATGCAAACAATTTGCAAATGCACACAAAATGCAAAAACAAATAACTTGCAATTTGAACAAATCAAGATTAAAACAACCAAATGCAGGAGGCGTTTGTTATGTTACACATTTTAGAACATACATTATCACACACGATCGAGGACAGCGTGAAGCTGCTTCCATTTCTGTTTTTCACTTATTTATTAATGGAATTGTTAGAGCACACGACAGGCGGAAAAGTACAGAACAAGATTAAAGATGCAGGGAAAGTCGGACCGCTGTGGGGCGGACTTCTTGGAATTATGCCACAATGTGGTTTTTCAGCAGCAGCGGCCAGCCTTTATGCCGGACGTGTCATTACGGTGGGAACGCTGCTTGCCGTATTTTTGTCCACGTCGGATGAGATGCTGCCGATTTTCATTTCAGAGTCAGTCGCACCGGCAACAATCATTAAAATTCTTGGTGCAAAAGTCTGCATTGCGATCATTTCAGGATTTCTTGCAGAGCTGGTTTATGTGAATGTTTTTAAAAAGAAAGAAAAAGATATGGACATCCATGTGGTATGCGAGGAAGAACACTGCAGTTGCGAGGATGGCGTTTTAAAATCTGCGCTGAAACATACTTTGAAAATTTTTGTATACATTTTGCTTATCACATTTATATTGACATTGGTAATTGAAATGATCGGAGAAGATCATCTTGCGGTGGTATTTCAGAATATTCCGGTTGTGGGAGAGATGATCGCGGCACTTGTCGGACTGATTCCAAACTGCGCATCCTCCGTGGTGATCACGGAACTCTATTTAAGTGGAATTATCGGAGCAGGAGCGATGATGTCAGGACTTTTGGTAAATGCCGGAGTTGGACTTTTGGTTTTGTTCCGACTGAACCGGGACTGGAAACAGAATGCCGGAATTATGGCAGCACTTTATGGATTCGGTGTTGTCTGGGGCGTGATCATTGAGTTACTTGGGATTGTATTTTAACAGATGTAGATGAATAATTGATACGCGGAAGTATGAAATTAAGAGGAAAGAGTTAAAAATTGTATCTGCTACAGTGAAAGCATATACAGAGAAAGAAAAGAGATGAAAAAATGGCAGGAAATGGTTATGCAACGACCAGCAGAAAGAAAATTTTAGAATATCTCATGGCAAACAGCGACCGCACAGTGACGGTGACGGACATTGACCAGTATTTGAAAAAACACGATAACGAGGTGAACATCACAACGATTTACCGTTACCTGGATAAACTTGCCAAAGAGGGAACTGTCATGAAATATGTGGCAGAGAAGGGGAGTCAGGCGGTGTACCAGTATGTGGAAATGGGGCATCACTGCGAGGAGCATCTCCATTTGAAATGTGTTTCCTGCGGATGCATCATACATCTGGAATGTGCGTTTATGGATGAGATCGCTGAGCATGTTTTAAAAGATCATGGATTTACACTGCAATGCAAAAATTCCATTATTTATGGCTTGTGCAGGGAGTGCAGGAAAAAACAGGACAGGGAATAATACTGCTATAGGATTTCCCTATAATCGGCTCATGGTTTTATGGATTAACACTTTTTCGATTGATTTGATATGATAATTCCAACAGCAGAACCTGAGAAAAACAGGCAGGCAAAAAGAATGAAAACATAGGAAAAGGATGGGAAAACACATGAGCACATTAAAAGAGAGAAAATTAAAATTTGAGACATTACAGTTACACGTTGGACAGGAAGAACCGGATCCTGTGACCGATGCAAGAGCAGTTCCGATTTACCAGACATCTTCCTACGTATTCCACAATTCAAAGCATGCAGCAGACCGTTTCGGTTTGCGTGACGCAGGAAATATTTACGGAAGACTGACCAATCCGACAGAGGATATTTTTGAACAGCGTATTGCAGCATTAGAGGGCGGCGTGGCAGCGCTTGCAGTCGGTTCCGGTGCAGCAGCCGTTACATACACGATTGAAAACCTTGCACAGGCAGGTGACCATATCGTATCTGCAAAAAATATTTACGGCGGCACTTATAATCTGCTGGCACATACATTAGTAGATTTTGGCGTTACGACCACGTTTGTTGATCCTTTTAACTTAGAGGAAGTAGAAGGCGCTATCAAGGACAACACAAAAGCAGTTTACATTGAGACACTCGGCAATCCAAACTCTGAAGTAGTGGATATCGAAGCACTCGCAGAGATCGCACACAAGCATAAAATTCCACTTGTCATCGACAATACGTTCGGCACACCATATCTGATCCGTCCAATCGAGTACGGCGCAGATATCGTAGTTCATTCCGCAACCAAATTCATTGGTGGACACGGAACCACAATCGGTGGTGTCATCATTGACGGTGGAAAATTTGACTGGGCTGCATCCGGAAAATTCCCACAGCTCACGGAACCAAACCCAAGCTATCATGGTGTCAGCTTCGCAGCGGCAGCAGGACCGGCAGCATTCGTGACAAGAATCCGTGCTATTTTATTAAGGGATACCGGGGCAACACTTTCTCCAATCCATGCATTTATCTTTTTACAGGGCTTAGAGACATTATCCTTAAGAGTCGAGCGTCATGTGGAAAATGCATTAAAGGTTGTGGAGTTTTTAGAGAAACAGCCACTGGTTGAAAAAGTAAATCATCCATCCGTTTCCGAAGATCCGGAGCAGCAGAGATTATACAAAAAATATTTCCCGAACGGCGGCGGTTCCATTTTCACATTTGAAATCAAAGGCGATGACAAAAAAGCGCAGGAGTTTATCGATCATTTACAGTTATTCTCCTTACTTGCCAATGTAGCAGATGTAAAATCCCTTGTCATCCATCCGGCATCTACCACACATGCGGAATTAAATGAGGCGGAACAGGCAGAGCAGGGAATCAAGCCAAACACCATCCGTCTTTCCATCGGTACAGAAAATATCGACGATATCCTCTATGATCTGCAGGAAGCGTTTGACGCAGTAAAATAATATAGGCCATTTTGATAATTTATCATTCAGAAAGGATTGCGCACAGAAATGTGTTGCAGTCCTTTTTATCTTTTCATAGAAAAAAATATTGCAATATAGAAGCAATTCATATAGTATAAAATATGAAAATTAAAATTTTAGTTTATAAAAAAGATTTGGGAGGAAAAGAAAATGAATGCAAAACAACTGACCGCAGCAGAAACAATTGTGATGAAGTGTATCTGGGACGCAGACCATGAGATGTCACTGGCAGAGATCGTAAAGAATGCAAATGAGAGATACGGAAAGGAATGGAAGCCACAGACCGTATCGACTTATCTGGCAAAACTCTGCCTGAAAAATTATATCCAGATGAAACGAGCCGGAAGAACGATCACCTATGAAATACTCATCACGGAAGAGGACTACAAGAGTGAGCAGGCGAGGGAGTTTGTCGCATTCTGGAATAATGGTTCGCTGAAGCAGTTTATCACCGCTTTTTATAAGGATGAACCGGCTTCCAAAGACGAGATTGAGGAACTTCGGAATGCTATTGAGGAACTGGAAGAATAGGATGGTATAGAACAGGAAAAGTAGTATGAACAGTAAAATCAAAGAATATTTTGAAAATAAAGAGAATCGTATCAAGTGCGGCATCACAGGCGGAACGATTGCATTGGCGGTCATTATTTTTGTAGGAATGGTGTTTATGGAGGAAAATGAAACTCAAAATAATTCCATCGAAACTGTTTCGCAGACGGAAAGTGACACGCAGACAGAAGAAGAGACAGGATATTCTTTCGACGCGGGCGATCTTTACGATATGCGGCTGGATGCACAGACAATCGAAGATTATTATATGAAATCCTGTGGCGACCAGTTCAATCTGTACACGATCGATGAGGATGGTGTGCTCTGGGGAAGTGGGCATAATGAGTATGCGCAGATTGGACTTGGGTATGCGGACGAGGAATTTCATGAGGAAAAAAGTAAAATCGCGGAACACGTTGTGCATGTGGACTATTCCCAGAAAGATTTTGTTGTTTATCTGACGGAGGAAGGGAAACTTTATGGTCTTGGAAATGATTCTACCTATATGTTATTGCAGCATACAGAAATGCCAGTGGAAGATTTGGCATATCCGACAAAACGGTATGTCACCAGTCCGGCACTTTTGCTGGAAGATGTCAGTTATGCGAGGTGCGGACGTGATGATGTAGTTGCATTGAAAAAGGATGGTACAGTCTGGACATGGGGAATGATCTGGAATTATCAGAGTACGGGATATTGTATCACAATGCCACAGCAGATTCTGACAGATGTGAAGATGATCACAGGCGGATGGTTTAACCACGCCGCATTGAAGGAAGATGGAACACTCTGGACGTGGGGATACAACTTCAGTGGAAACTGCGGAACGGATAAAGCCACGATGATTGAAACACCGGTGCAGGTGGCAGAAGACGTGCAGCGCGTGTGGACAGGACTTTTGAATTATTCAGCCAAAGAGGATGATATTACCGATATGGAAGAATTCGGTAATGATTATGTGGATAATACGATCATTGAAAAAACAGACGGCACATTCTATGCATGTGGAATGGGTGTCGGCGACAAAAGTGTGGTATTGCCGCAATATTATGAAGTGTCGGAACTTGACACAGTCTGCTCATCAGAGTTTCTTCCGCTGGACTGGAATGAAGAAATGTTGAACAGGAAACAAAGAGAATACATCGAGAGAAAGGAGAGCCAGAGCGAAGAGGCTGTTCTTGCAAGAAAAAATGAAGCGTTATTGGAAGAGATAGACAAAAACTACGATATGGAGAAACTGAAACGCAAAGTTCCTCGTTTTTCGGAGGATGATAAGATCAATGAGGCATATTATAATGCAATCAAAACACTGGATACAACGGGATTTCTGCCGGATGGGAGATACTGCTTTGCGGTAGAGCCGGATGGAAGAACGGATGTGGAACGGTTTCGAAAACAGCTGGAGTGTGCTCATGGTCCGATAAGAATTGCAGTGGCGGATGCAGATGGAGACGGTACAAATGAGTTGCTTATTTTGATTGATGGAGTTTGTATGGCAGATTTAGATGAATATGTCTATCGGTATTCGGAAGAAAAAAATGGTTTTGAACTTGAATTTGGATCTACAGCGGGATTTGATTATTATGAGAATGGGGTGATTAAGGCAAGTCCGCTTCATTCGATGTATAGTGACTATCAGGACGGTTTTTGGCCTTATACCGTATATCAGTATGATGAAAACAAAAAGGAGTTTGTGGAGAAAGTAAGTGTAGATCAGATTACTAATGTTCCGATTAATTCTGATGCTTTCCCAGAGGAATATGATAAAGACGGCGATGGAAAAGTGTATATCATCAGTCAGGGTGAATCCGTTGCGTATATGGATGAAAAAGAATATCTTGCATGGGGAAAACAGATTTTCTGGATGCCGGAGATGAAAATAGATTGGTGTGAACTGGGTGGAAATTTGGCATGAGATGGACAGATGAATTATTCTATATTCTTATTTTTAATTGCATTACAGGTGCAATTGCCTATGGATTGTGGATATTATTAAAAATGAACATGGCGAGGAGAAAGAAACTCAAATATATTTATCCGATGCTTGGAATTGTCGAAGCTTTTTTTATTTTTCCGATTATGTATATTTATCTGAAAATTTCAACGCATGTTCCGGGTAGGCATGGAATGTATTATGGAACATTATTTTTGCCGACACCGTTTATCTATCATGCACAGTGTGTCATCGCAGGAATATGGATCGTGGGTGCAGTCTGGAATTTCGCAAAATATGCATTTCAATATTTGAAATTTCAAAAAGTGTTGGAGAAAAGCGTCAGCTTTCGTTTGCCGGAAACCGAAAAGAACAAAATAATACAGGAACTGGGAATGAAAGGAAATGTGGAACTGTACCAGAACTATGCAGTGACATCACCGATTGTCATCGGTTGGCGGCAGAAAAAAATCATTTTTCCGGTGCGGGAGTATGAAGAAAAAGAACTTACAACGATCCTGTACCACGAACTTGTCCATATCAGACAGCACATTCTGGAAATGAAGAAGGTGGGAATTTTCTTAAAACTGATATTCTGGTGCAATCCGATGATGAACGGACTGCTCCGAAGCATTGATATGTGGGGCGAGATTGCGTGCGACCGCTATGTGTGCAGTGAAACCGCATATCCATATACTGCGCAGGAATATTACACCGTTGCGGTGGATGGTCTGGAACAGTCGCATCTCTGGATGCCGAAGATGGTCACCGGATTTCGGAAAAAAAACAATTTCAAAAGCCGGATTCTGCAAATGAAAAATTATAAGAAGGAAAACGATTTCAAAAGAATTGGCGGTATGACACTTGTTGTGTTCTTGTGTGCGGTCTGCACCACAACGACATTTGCAGCAGGGGAGGGATTCCGGGCTGGATATGACAGAGTTTTCGAGAGTACGAAAGTGGAGATCGAAGAAGAGGTGATCGAAGACACAGAGTATGAGGAAATGTTTGTACCGGAACAGGAAACAATTGTATCCGGGGAATTGCCGGATGAAAATCCTGTTGAGGGTAACGAGGAATTTCAGATCAGTACCTTAGAGTCGGGTACGATGTTTTTTGCGGGAACTGTTTATGCAGATCGTGATCAGTGTATTGCAATCCGCGTGAACATCATGCCTGCGGGTCAGACGGTTTGCTATGGAATTATGACGCCGGATGACAAGCTCTGGTATGTTTACGCAATCGACAGCGGCACTCACAATTTTAGAATCTCAAACAGTGGCAATTATAAAATATTTGTGAAAAATGTAAGTACCGGTGACGTTGACCTTGAGGGTGGATATGTGAGTTACTAAGCGCAAAAAGAAGTAATAATCAATATTGTGAAAATGGTGAGGTATAAGGTGAAACAAAAGAATACATTTGAGGGAAAAGCTTTTAGAGTTCTTTTTATTGTTCTGGCAGATTTATTTATTGTGTTCAGTGTGATCATAATAGGATATGACAGTGTTTTCTCACCGGAGTTTCCGGTTTCAATTGGAGCTTTTTTCTTAATTCTGCTTTTGTGGCTGAATGTGGAAATGGTAGTACAGTATTTCTGGCGTGGAAAACGCAGGTCGCGTATTTTGAAAAAATATAAAGTGACTCAGTTTACACAGCATGTTTTGTTTGAAGAAAATGATATAAAGATAACGAATAACGTAAATGCGGAATGTTATGTGATTCCTTATAATCAGGTGGTTCGTGTGAGAAGGAAGAAAAATTTACTGCTTTTTTTCGCAAAAGACTATCATTTGATCGCAGTGGATCAGTCCGGAATTCCATTCGGAGGACAGAATGAGCTGTTCCATAGCATTTTTGAAAAAATGCCACAGGCAGCCAGATGGGGTATAAAATAAGGGGCTGTGAGGAGAAAAATTCAATGAGATGGACAAATGAATTGTTCTATATTCTTTTTCTTAATTCCATCACAGGTGCAATTGCCTATGGATTTTGGAGTGTATTAAAAAAGAACATGGCGTGGAGGAAAAAACTGAAATACATCTATCCCATGCTTGGAATTGTCGAAGCTTTTTTTATTTTTCCAATTATGTATAGTTATCTGAAAATTTCAACCCATGTTCCGGGAAGTCACGGAGCATATTATGGAACATTATTTTTGCGCACACCGTTTATTTACAATGTGCAGTGTGTGATCGCAGGAATATGGATCGTGGGTGCAGTCTGGAATCTCGCAAAATATGCATTTCAATATTTGAAATTTCAAAAAGTGTTGGAGAAAAGCGTCAGCTTTCGTTTGCCGGAAACCGAAAAGAACAAAATAATACAGGAACTGGGAATGAAAGGAAATGTGGAACTGTACCAGAACTATGCAGTGACATCACCGATTGTCATCGGTTGGCGGCAGAAAAAAATCATCTTTCCGGTGCGGGAGTATGAAGAAAAAGAACTTACAACGATCCTGTATCACGAACTTGTCCATATCAGACAGCATATTCTGGAAATGAGGGGCAGCTGCCACATGGGAATGGTGATTTGACGGAGCAAAAATTAGGGAAATCTGAGGCTGCGGTATGGGAGAATATCCGTATTAGCGGACAGAATATGATTACGGTTTCGCTTTCAAACAATCCATTCGAAAACGAAGTGCGGTATGGTCTGATTATGCCGGATGGAAAACTGCGCTATGTGTATGGCTCTGGTATGTGTTCTCATGCGTTTGAAGTGGGCAGTACAGGAACATATAAAATTTATGTCGAAAATGTTAGTTCATCTAGTATAACTGTGAGCGGGGATTATCTTTATAACTAATGGTAGTTTCTATTCATGTAATAATCGTCTTCTTAATATTTTGAAAGGAGATGATGCATTTGGAACAGGCATTAATTGAAGCTGCAACCACGCAGGGAATCTGGGTTCTTCTATTTATTTCATTATTTCTATACACAATCAAAAATAATGAAAAATTAGTGGAAAAGCAAGATCAGAGAGAGGTAAATTACCAGAAACTACTTTCTGATATGACAGAAAAATATGCTGTTGTTGAGGATATTAGAAACAGCGTGGATGAAATTCAGAAAAAAATGGAACAGATTTCGATAGAACAAAAAGAATAGGAAAATATTGTTCTATATGAAGAAAAATCACTTATTGCCAACAAGTTTGGTGATAAGTGATTTGAGTTCTAAATGAAAGAAAAATTATGTGTGTTGAATGATAAAAATGGATTATTCAAAAGAGGCATATAATATTTATAAAAATAGAAGAGGAGTGGATATGAATAAGGTACAGCAAAAGAAATGGATAAGTGTATTGGGAATGGGCGTATTTATATTAACAATGTTATATATATGTACTTTGTACTCTGATGAAGATAAAAGAAACGTTGCAAAGAATGCAGCGGTAACGGATAAAATGCAACAGAATACAGATAATGATCTTCCAGCGGATTTTCCAAAAGATTTATTTTTTAACAGTGGAGTTGGTGGTTGGCGGACGTATTTACGATTAAACAGAGATGGCTCATTTACAGGAGAGTATTCAGATTTTAACGCATATGCAGAGGACGATTTCCCCAAAGGAACGGTAACGATATGTGAATTTGAAGGTAAGTTTACGAATATTCAGCGGATGGATCAGTATCATTATACAATGTCTTTAGAAAAATTAGAGATATTGGATATTCCGGAGATGTGGATAGAAAATGGATACAGATTTCTAAAAGAAGATGAGCCATATGGTTTGGAAAATGGTGAGAATTTTACTTTATATATGCCAGAAACGCCAATAGAACAGTTGTCGGAAGATTTTCTGATATGGTGGCCGTCATGGTATTATTCGGAGGAGGAGACTGTCAGACCAGAGAAACTTTCCTGTTATGGAATGTGCAATGAGGCAATGCAATACGGATTTTTTTCTTATGAAGGAATGGACGCATTTGAGCCATATATAAGCAGATAGCACAGAACGCCAGAACCGACATTTGCCGGAACTGGCACTTTTTTTATTTATGGACTTATTTTACAGTCCCTTTATGAGACTTTTATACATATTTTGTTGTCTAATATATGTAAGATAAAAAAAGAAGAAAAGCGACTGTCTTACATTCACTGCGCGCGTGGAGAAAAGCATTATGAAAAAACAAACAGATGATCTTGTGAAAAGAGCGAAAAGGCATGAGTCGGAAGCTTTCACAGAATTAATGCAGCTTTATATGACGGATATGTATAAGGTTGCGTATGCAATTTTGATGAATGATGAAGATGCCGCCGATGCAATCGGAGATATGATTCTGATATGCTGGGAAAAAATGAATCAATTAGTGAAGATACAGTATTTTAAAACATGGATAACAAGAATCCTCATCAACAAATGTTATGATATCAGAAAGAAAAATCAGAATCTTATTTGTTTGGATGAGTACGAGGAACCAGCAGCCTGCGATGAATATAATCTGGAATTAAAAGAGGCACTCGCAGCGTTAGATGAAAAATACCGGATTATTATGATTCTTTTTTACAGCGAGGGCTATCGTATCAGAGAAATTTCTGACATTTTAAAAATTCCTGAAAGTACTGTGAAAACACGTTTACAACGTGGACGGGAAAAGCTGGAAGTTTATTATAAGGAAAAATGAGGTGAGATTCATGTCAAAAAAAGTGAGTGAAATTTTAAATAGTGATATTCAAGTGCCAGAAATCGTTCAGAAAAAAGCAGATGTCGCCTTTTCACAGATTCAATCGGAAAGGGAAACTAATATGGGTAAGAAAAATTTAAAAGTAACAAAATTGTTTGCAGCAATGGCTGTCTGTGCATCGATTATTATTGTTGCATCCACAACAAACAACTATCTCAACAGACCGCAGGAAGAAAAAGAAACAACAGTGGCAGAACATACGACAACAGAAAAAGAGAATATGTTTACCATGAAAGTAATGGCGGCACAGGCAGAAGTGACGGCACAGAAGCCTGTAGCAATCGCACAAAATGACAGGTTTGGTTATGCGATTAATGGGGACAGCGATATGAATACAGCAAGTTATAAAATTGATATGCCACTTTACTGCGAAGGTGAGAATATAGAAAGTGTAACTTACAGTATCAATAAAGGATATTTTGAAATAAGTGAAAATATTACCGATGATTTTCAGAGTGCTGTCGAGAGCGGAAAGCCATTGGATGAAAATAGCAATGGGTATCTCAATCCAATTTTTGATGATAATGGAGAAATTGTCATGCAGCAGGAAATAAACGATTTTGTTGAATACACAGTTTCCTATGAAGATCAGCAGAAAGAAGGAGTGTGGGTAACCTTTTGTAATGATGAAATTCCGTTTTCAGATTTTGACAGTATTGTAGAACAAAAGAAAAAAACACAGGAGGAAGTGGCAGCAGCATATCAAAAACTTGTAGATGGAGTGGTTATTACCTGTACTGCAAATTATAAAGACGGCACAAAAAAAGGAGTAAAAATTAATGTTGGAGCTGCAGCGCTGACTTATGAAGAAATCGGAATGAACGTGGACGGAATGACTTTACAAGTAGAAGGAGAAGATAAAGTAGAACTTCAGCCAACAGATAAAAGAGCAGTTTTTACGTTTGAATTGCAGCCATGACAGATAAAATCAGTATTATTTTTTAACAGTGGAGCTGGTGTCTGGCGGACGTATTTGAGATTAAACAGTATTGAAAAAGATATATATTTATTTTATAATAAATAAAACTAAAAAAATAATTTCAATATTATAAATGAGGCATGAATATGAAAAAAGGTATTAGAAGATATTTCATAATCTTGATTGTAATAATAGTATGTATTGTGATATTGGTGGACTGCACCAATACTCAGACGAGACAGGAAGAAAGAACATCTGCCAGTCGTTTGATTATAAATTGGGAGAATGAAGTTCAGATTTTTGATGCAGATGCAATGGGAAATACTGGAATGGTTGAAAATATAGAGACGCTTGCCTGGATTGCACCACGAGGCGGAGCCGGGATTGACACAGTGGGTATTGAACAAGTACAGTCACAGAATGAATACATTGTAGAAAGCAGTCAGTATCTGAATCAGGATAAAGAAATCATTAATACCGAAGGATTTGATACATGGGTAAGGGTTGTACAGGAGCAGGTGATGCCCAAAAAAGAAACATCAGAGACAGGACATGGAGACTATCTGATCTATAAACACGGAAATAATGGATATCTGGCAATACAGTCTGGCGAAGATCGCACAAAGTGGACAGTCTGGGAATTACCGGGTTATGGGGAGTGGCTGGATAAGGAAGTAGCAATGTTTATAAGAATGGTAACTGGATTGTAAAAAATTAAAAAAGAGTTTACAAAAATCAATAAATTTTCTTCTTAATTATTAGAATAATATTGGATAAGAAAGAAGTGTTCATAATTATCATTGACAACTTCCACGCAATCCCTTATACTTGGAATCACATCAAAGTCGCAGACAGATAAAGCATCTTATTTTTTTCTTGTCTGCAAATCCAAAACCAATTTGAGGTGGCAGGATATAATCTCAACGTTCACAGCCGGTTCGGCACGAGATTCCATTTTGATGAAGAAAAGCAATGCATATAGATCCACATTTTTTTGTTATTTTTTTAACATAGAAAATGCTTCTTATGCGTTGAAAAACAAAGCAGATTCTATTATGATAAAGGGGGAACATGATTGAACACAGAAGGAGAAAAAATCCAATGGCATCCTGCATTTGATGCGGCATTGCAGATTGAACTGGGAGAAGAGGCAAAGTATCTGACTTTTGAGCCGGAACATTTGCTTTCGAAGAAACCAATGCAGATCGATGTGTTGGTCAAAAACGAGAAGAAGGTAAAAATCAGGAAAAATATTGGAAGGATTTTCCGGCAGCATAACATTATCGAGTATAAGTCACCGGAAGATCATTTGAACATTGATGATTTTTATAAAGTCTATGGTTATACCTGTATTTACAAAACGGAAGTCGAGAAAGTGAACCAGATTCCAGCAGAAGAACTGACGATTACGTTTGTGTGTTATCATTATCCGCGGCAAATGTTACGAAATCTTCAGAATGAGAGAAATATAAATGTGAAAAATATCGAAAATGGTATCTATTATCTCTATGGAGATGCAATTCCAATACAGCTTATTATCGTACCGGAATTGTCAATCGAAAATAATTACTGGCTGAATAAACTTCGCAACAATTTAAAGTCTGGTGGAGAAATTAAATTATTTATGGAACAATATGAGAAAAACAGGGATTCAAAATTGTTCCAGGCACTGGCAGATACCGTCATGCGCGCAAACTGGAAAGAAGTGGAGGAAGAAGGAAACATGAGTGATGTAATAAAAGAAATTTTCGCAGACCAATTTCATAAATGCGAAGCGGAAGCGAGGGCACAGGGCGAAGCAGAAGGAAGAGCAGAAGGCGCAGCATCTAAAATGATCGAGCAGATCATGAAAAAGTACAAAAAAGGATGTTCTGTGGCTGAAACAGCAGATATGCTGGAAGAAAATCCGTCAGTCATTGAGCAGATTTATGATATACTTCGGCAGAACGCACCGGATTATGACGTGCAGAAAATATATCAATCACTTTTGAAAAAAAACACACAGGACAGCTTAACATAGGAGCTGTCCTGTGTGTTTTTTCAGATCTTAGATGAAAAACCTAAGAATATTAATACTTTTTTTAATATTTCTATGAAATCATCCAATAAGAGTGTGAAACAGTTTTTCTCTCCACATTGCGGTGATTTTATGTCTGTGCCGGAGGAGTCTTTCTTTATCTGAGCGGTATCAGGTAAAGAACTGTTGCCGGATACATTGGCAGATCCGGCTGTAGAAGCAGTTTCGGAAACCGGATCAGCAACAGTATCTGTAGATGAACCATCAGTGTTTGTATTACCTGATGCCGGTGGCACAGGTGCGGATGCCGGTGGTACCGGGGCAGGATCTGAAATTACAGAAAAACCAGCCGTTGCCGTTCCGGTTGTTGATACAATGGCAATGTTGTGAGCTCCTTCGGAAAGACCGGCAAGGAAGGATGGAAGTAAAGTTATGATAGTACTTCCGGAGTGGGCGGTATAGTCTTTATCTTTCACTAATACATTTTCATCTACCTTAACTTCGATTAAGTTAGCGAGCGGTGCACTGGAACGAAATACTGCACCGGAGTTATTGTCCGGATTTTTACTTACTTCTGTTTTGTTTCCTTCCAGCATGACCGGTGGCTTATTATCAGGAGATACAGGCGGTATTTCCGGTTCCGGTTTTCCATCAGGTGGAGTGACTGGTAATTTATCAATGATCTCACCAGCTTCTACTATGGCGTTACAATCTGTACATACCAGATCACCGGTATATCCATTTTCCTCCTGTGTTGGCTCTTTAAAGCCCTGTCGCTGGAGATTCAAATGGCATGTTGGATCTATTTCTCCGTATTCCTTCCCACATTTTTCACAGACGGCTTTTTTCGTACAGGTCGCCTGTCCACCGGAATGGACATGTTGTTCCATTTCCCCTTCGATTTGAAAGGTAAGGACTTCCCCTTCTATAGCAGCGACAGTCACTTTGAGTTTGTCTGTAACCTGAAGCGAATCATTTAAGCCAAGGGCTGCATCAGATTTAGTGGATTGTGTACCGCCCATAACTTCCAGTGCCCAATTTCCCGGTTTTCCATTTAGATTGCTTGGAAAGCGGATGTCAGGTTGCGCAAGATAACAGACTAAACCGGATTTTATGTTCGATGTTTCTGAATTGGTCAGCTGCTTCTCTGACTTATCATATTTGCTGCCATCTGTTGAGAAGTTTCTGTATTCCAGATACAGTGTCCTGTTCAGTTCCGGAATGCCTGCTTTATATCCGATACAGTCGTCAGTACCGGTGGCTGTGCCGCTGAGCTTTACTTTGTATTCACCCGGTTCTGTGATCGTCTTTAGAGTACTGTCGTCTGTCCATCCCAGAGCCTCTTTTTCTTTGATCGAAAGTCCCTGTGGAACAGGTGAGATGGCATTTGCCATGGCAGACATGAAATAAACCGGCGTTTGACCTGACGAATTGTATAAATCCAGCAGACCAAATATATGCCCCATTTCATGGATCGGAGACTTCAATGAAACGATCGGTTTTTGATCATTGTTTGCCATATACAGAGTTGAGTAGTTATTTATGACCTGTACATAATATTGGCTTTGAAGCATCCTGCCATCGCCAAGATTGATCTCCACATAGTCTGCATAATCCTTATAGTTCCAAAGCGGATCAGAGCGGTTTATCACAATATTTTGTGTCGTGTTTTTATAGATAACTGTAATGGAATCGATCTTTCCATCCCGGTTTTTGTCAAGATCCTCATAACTGTATGTCTGGCTGCCATCGTAATTTGTAATGGGGTTTCCATCCTGGATCGCCTTGTTTATGGCATCAGACCAATCGGTGCGCAGCTCGTACATACGGTAGGCTTTTTCACCACTTGTTTTATAACCGATTGGATTATCTGCACTGTAACCGGCATAGTAACCGCGTTCATGTTTCAACTGCAGGGAACCGCCGTTATCAAACAGATAAAGACTATTCATGCGCAATTTGTCTGAGGACGCATTCCGGTAGTAATCGCCCACGGAATAATAGGCAGTGTTATAGGAATGGTCTATGATCTCCCTTACAGAGACACCTTGATAAATATCATTCACAAATTCATTCTCATCTGCAAATCTGGCAAATACGATTAAATTTGTAAAGTTTGGATCAGAAGTCTGTTCTGTATTCCCGGCAGCTGCGCCCTTTACGGACAGAGAGCCAAAACCGACATTCAGCAGCAGACACATGGATATCAGCAATCCGAAAAATGTACATATTTTTTTCATACATAGTCTCCTTTTTGTCGTTGAATGTTGCATAGGTTTTTATAGTTTCTGGAAAAAAGGCGCAGAGCCGTTTTTTTATTTCTTAAAATTCGCTCTTTTTCTTAAAGTCGGATCCAAAATTCTCTTACGGATACGAAGGGATTTCGGAGTAACCTCCAATAATTCATCGACATCGATGAAGTCAAGCGCCTGCTCTAAGCTTAAAATCTTAGGCGGAACTAAAGTCAATGCTTCGTCAGCGGAAGAGGAACGTGTATTGGTAAGGTGTTTCTTCTTACATACGTTCAATTCGATATCCTCGTTTCTGGAGCAGGAACCGATGACCATACCTGCATATACTTTTTCACCAGGTCCGATGAACAAAGTACCACGGTCCTGTGCAGAGAACAGACCGTAAGTGACAGATTCACCGGATTCGAATGCGATCAGCGAACCAAGCTGACGGTAAGCAATATCTCCGCGGTAAGTATCATAGCCATTGAAAATGGTGTTGATAATACCATTACCTCTGGTATCGGTCATAAATTCGCCTCTGTAACCGATCAGACCGCGGGATGGGATATTGAACTCAAGTCTTGTATATCCGCCGGTCAGAGGTTTCATATTGATCATTTCACCTTTGCGCTGGCTTAACTTGTCGATAACAGCACCGGTATACTCATCCGGAACATCGACATAGGCAAGTTCCATAGGCTCTAATTTCTTGCCGTTTTCGTCCGTGTGATATAATACTTCAGCCTTACTTACGGCAAACTCATATCCCTCACGACGCATATTTTCAATCAATACAGATAAATGTAATTCGCCGCGGCCCGATACTTTGTAGCTGTCCGGGGAATCGGTCTCTTCTACACGAAGGGAAACGTCTGTATTTAACTCGCGGAATAAACGGTCTCTTAAGTGGCGGGAAGTAATAAACTTTCCTTCCTGACCTGCCAATGGACTGTCATTTACGATGAAGTTCATGGAAAGAGTCGGCTCGGAGATTTTCTGGAATGGGATCGCAACCGGGTTCTCCACAGAACAGATCGTATCACCAATGTGAATATCAGCAATACCGGAAATAGCAACGATGGAACCAATATTTGCTTCTTCGACATCTACCTTATTTAATCCGTCAAATTCATATAATTTGCTGATGCGGACTTTTTTCTTCTTGTCAGGATCGTGATGGTTGACTACGACCGCTTCCTGATTTACTTTCAGGGAACCATTGTCGATCTTACCGATACCGATACGTCCAACGTATTCATTGTAATCAATGGTACTGATCAGTACCTGTGTCGGTGCTTCCGGATCACCTTCCGGAGCAGGAATGTAATCTAAAATGGTTTCAAATAATGGTGTCATATCTTTTTTGTTGTTTACAAGGTCGTGGATTTCACGAACGGCATAACCGTCTCTTGCGGAAGCAAAAAGGAATGGGCAGTCTAACTGCTCGTCAGAGGCATCCAGATCCATAAATAACTCTAATACTTCGTCCACAACTTCGTTTGGACGGGCTTCCGGGCGGTCTACTTTATTGACACAGACGATAACCGGGAGTTTTAAATCCAGAGCTTTCATCAAAACGAATTTGGTCTGAGGCATAACACCTTCAAATGCGTCAACGACAAGGATAACACCGTTTACCATTTTAAGGACACGCTCTACCTCGCCACCGAAATCGGCGTGGCCAGGAGTGTCGATGATGTTTATCTTTGTTCCTTTGTAAGTGATCGCTGTATTTTTGGAGAGGATCGTGATACCACGTTCCTTCTCAATATCGTTGGAGTCCATGACACGTTCAGCAACTTCCTGATTCTCACGGAATACACCACTCTGTTTTAAAAGTTCATCGACCAGTGTTGTTTTACCATGGTCAACGTGGGCGATGATTGCTATGTTACGTACGTCTTCACGTTTCTGTTTCATAAAAAATCTCTCTTTCTTCTGTGCGGAAAAGAAATTATCTAGAAATAAATCCTGTCTTTTCCTATTAATATAGCTTATAAATTAACTCGAACCCATATATTCTATCACAATTTTATGAGAACGCAAGTAGGCAGCAATATTTTTTTTCAAAACAATATAAAAAACTTATCGACAAGTTACACGAAATTTTTTCTGGAAGGAAATGGTAAAACCATAGTTGTCAGGCAAATCACCGGTCGATTCCGGTGATAAGAGGAAGGGAGAAAAATTCATGGCAGATAAAATTTTTGAAAATAACCAGGTGTCAATTGTGGGAGAGATTGTTTCTGATTTCAGATTCAGCCACGAAGTGTATGGAGAGGGCTTTTATGTGGTAGATGTCGCAGTCAACCGGCTGAGCAATTTTATGGATTACATACCACTGATGATCTCAGAACGGCTCATTGACGTGAATGAGGACTATATTGGTCAGACCATATATGTTATGGGACAGTTCCGGTCATTCAACCGGCACGAGGAAAAAAAGAACCGTCTTGTTTTATCCGTTTTTGTAAGGGAACTGGAATTGTTAGATGAGATCGATGAGGATATCAAGACGAACCAGATTTTTCTGGATGGCTACATCTGCAAAGATCCGATTTACCGGAAAACACCGCTTGGAAGAGAGATTGCAGACCTTTTGATCGCAGTGAACCGCTCTTATGGAAAATCAGATTATATTCCATGCATCTGCTGGGGAAGAAATGCAAGGTTTGCATCCGGTTTTGAAGTCGGTGGGCATGTTCAGGTATGGGGACGTATCCAGAGCAGGGAGTATGTGAAGAAACTGAGCGAGACAGAGACGGAAAAGCGTGTGGCATATGAAGTTTCCGTGAGCAAAGTGGAATTTATCGAAGACGAAGAGTAGATGTTAACAGGGAAATCATTCCTGAGAGTAGATATTGACAGGGAAATCGTGCATTGACAATGGAATAAGATGGTGTTATGATTTACGCAATGAAAATATTGCTTGGTAGAGGTCGCGTGCTTTATGAGTCGCTTTTTGGATGTGTCAGGAACAGTTGATAAGAAGCAAAAGGAAAGTACGCCGAAAGGGTATGCAGCCTGAAGGCATATTACTTGGGCATAAAGTGAAGAACTTTATGACTGTCATCTGAATGGAGATCATTTGAGATGGGGAGCTATCAGATTCTAGGCAGATTTGCAAAGATGCAGAATGCGTATAATATTAGAATTTTGAGACCGGCTCGTCAGCCGGTCTTTTTTTACTTTACTGTAGCAACATTTTTAACAAAAAAAATTGCAGTGCGTATAATGGCGATAGGAGGAGAATGCAATGTCTATTTTTAAAGGAGCAGGTGTAGCAATCGTCACACCGATGAAAGAAAATGAAGAAGTCAATTACGAAAAGTTACAGGAACTGATCGAATGGCAGATCGACCAGGGAACAGATGCAATCATCATTGCAGGAACGACAGGAGAGAGTTCCACACTGACCATGGAAGAGCACAGTAAAGTGATCAAAGCAGCAGTAGAATTTGCAAAACACCGTGTACCGGTTGTGGCTGGTTCCGGTTCGAACTGCACAAGAGAAGCAATTTATCTGACACAGGAAGCAGAGGAAGCAGGGGCAGACGGAATCCTTGCAGTGACACCTTATTATAATAAATGTACACAGGGCGGTCTGGTACGTTATTATTCTGAAATTGCAGAGTGTACAAAGTTACCGATCATCATGTATAATGTACCTGGAAGAACCGGATGCAATATTCTTCCGGAGACAGCAGCAAAGATTTTTAAGGAAGTTGAAAATGTAGTAGCAATCAAAGAGGCGACAGGAAGTGTTGCACAGGCATCACAGTTAATGTATCTGACCGATGGCAGGATCGACCTTTATTCCGGCGAGGATGGAATCGTAGTTCCGCTTATGGCGATCGGTGCGATCGGAGTGATCTCTGTATGGTCAAATGTTGCACCTGCCAAAGTACATGGCATGTGCCAGAGTTTCTTTGACGGAGACTTACAGACTGCAATGAAGATACAGAGAGAGGCACAGCCGCTTGTCAGTGCATTATTCTCAGAGGTCAACCCGATTCCGGTGAAGAAAGCGTTAAACCTCATGGGAAGAGAAGTTGGAACACTTCGTTCTCCTTTGACGGAGATGACCGATGCAAATGCAACTGTTTTGGCAGATGCAATGAAAGCATATGGCATTTTAGATTAAAAGGAAGAGACTGTCGTATCCGGGTGCGGCAGTCTTTTTGGATTTTTTGATAAATCGTATCCAAAGATAAAATTCGAAAGGTGGATTTTTAAGTATGACAAAAGTAATTATGCATGGATGCAATGGAAAAATGGGACAGACGATCACGGAGATGTGCAAGGATGATCCGGAAATTGAGATCGTGGCAGGTATTGATCTGTATGACGGGATCAAAAATGATTATCCGGTATTTCCGAATATCTCCGTCTGCGACGTGAAGGCAGATGCAGTGATTGATTTCTCAAATGCAAAGGCAGTGGATGATCTGCTCATCTACTGTGAGGAAAAACAGGTGCCGGTTGTATTGTGCACGACCGGTTTGTCCGAGGAACAGCTCGCAAAAGTAAAACAGGTCAGCGGACATGTGGCAGTCTTAAAATCAGCCAATATGTCACTCGGCATCAATATGCTGATGGAACTTTTGAAAAAGGCGGCTTTAACGCTCGCACCGGCAGGTTTCGATATGGAGATCGTGGAGAAACACCACAATCAGAAATTGGATGCACCGAGCGGAACAGCTCTGGCTCTGGCAGACTCCATGAATGAGGCACTGAATGAGAAATATGCCTATGTTTATGACAGAAGCCGGGAGAGAAAGAAGAGAGAAAAATACGAGATCGGAATTTCCGCAGTGCGCGGTGGAAATATCGTGGGAGAGCATGAAGTGATCTTTGCCGGACAGGACGAAGTGATCGAATTTAAGCACACGGCATATTCCAAGGCAGTTTTTGCCAAGGGAGCAGTGCAGGCGGCAAAATTCCTTGCAGGAAAGCCGGCAGGATTTTATGATATGAGCGATGTCATTCAGGCGCAATGATGAATGAATTATAAATCAGTACACAGAATAAAAATAGGATGGTGACGGATGGAACAGACGGATTTACGATATTTAAAAAGTCTTGCAAAGCAGTATCCGACCGTGGCGGCGGCCGCCACAGAGATTATCAATTTACAGGCGATTTTAAGCCTGCCGAAAGGAACCGAACATTTTATCACGGATATCCATGGCGAATATGACCAGTTTCAGCATGTATTAAAGAACGGTTCTGGGGCGATCAAGAGAAAGATCGAGGACGAGTTTGGGAGTGCCATCAGTCAGGCAGAAAAGAAAGCAATCGCCACACTGATCTATTACCCGGAACAGAAGATGGAGCAGGTGATAAAGACCGAGGAGAACATGGAGGACTGGTACAAGGTCACATTGTACCGCCTGATCAGGATCTGCAAAGGAGCGTCTTCCAAGTACACCCGTTCCAAGGTGCGCAAGGCGCTTCCGAAAGATTTTGCCTATGTGATCGAGGAACTTCTGACCGGAAGACCGGATGTATCCGATCAGGAGGCATATTATAATGAAATCATCCATTCGGTGATCAGGACAGGCAGGGCAGCAGAACTTGTGGTGGCGTTCTGCAACCTTATCCGCAGACTTGTAGTGGATCATCTGCATGTTGTCGGCGATATTTTTGACAGAGGACCGTATCCAAACCTGATTATGGATACATTAATGTCACATCATTCCGTGGATATCCAGTGGGGAAACCATGATATCTCGTGGATGGGTGCAGCAGCGGGCAATCAGGCGCTGATCTGCAACGTGATCCGCATCTCCGCAAAATATGGCAATCTGAATCTGCTGGAGGATGGATATGGAATCAACCTGGTGCCGCTTGCAAGACTGGCAATGAGCCGTTATGACAAGGATCCATGCAGTTGTTTTAAGCTGGATTACCGGGAAGAGGAATACGATGTCCGGGATGCAATGCTCGATGAGAAAATGCATAAGGCAATCGCCATCATGCAGTTTAAGCTGGAAGGACAGATGATCGTGGGACACCCGGAATTTGGAATGGAGAACCGTTTGCTGCTCGATAAGATAGACCCCGCAGCCGGTACAGTCCTGATCGAAGGGAAGAAATATCCGCTCCGGGATCTGAATTTTCCAACCATTGACTGGGAACATCCGTATGAACTTTCGATGGATGAGGCAGATGTGATGGAACGTCTGACTGCCGCATTTTTAAATTGTGAGAAATTACAGAGACAGGTGCGTTTTCTTTTTACCAAGGGAAGCCTGTATCATGTATACAATGGAAATCTTCTGTATCACGGCTGTGTGCCGCTGAATGAGGATGGCTCTTTTACCAAAGTCAATATTTACGGCACGGAATATGCCGGAAAAGCGTTGTACGATGTGTTAGAAAGCTACGCCAGAAAAGGTTATTACGCCATTGACCCGGAAGAGAAGAAAAAGGGATCAGACATTCTCTGGTTTATCTGGGAAAATAAAAATTCACCGGTGTTTGGCAAAGATAAGATGACAACGTTTGAGAGGTATTTTGTGGCAGAGAAAGCGACACATGTGGAACCGAAAAATCCGTATTACCGGCTGCTGGAAAAAGAAGAGGTCGTAAATGCGATCCTCGCAGAGTTTGGACTATCCGGCCAGGAGGCGCATATTGTCAATGGACATATCCCGATCGAGGCAAAAAAAGGAGAGTCCCCGGTGAAGTGCGGGGGTAAGCTTCTCATCATAGATGGCGGCTTTTCCAAGGCTTATCAGCCAAAGACTGGAATTGCCGGGTACACATTGATCTACAATTCATATGGTCTTGTACTGGCGGCGCATGAGCCTTTTGAATCCGTGGAAAAAGCTGTTTCGGAAGGAAATGATATTGTATCACATACGATTCTGGTGCAGCATGTTGTGAGACGGAAAACGGTTGCAGACACAGATAATGGAAAAGTGATGCGGGAAAATATCCGTGATCTTGAAAATTTACTTCAGGCATATCGTGAAGGAACGATTGTAGAAAATCCTTAAAAGTGTTATACTACATATATCTTACCATAATTTACCAGAGTAACGTATGGTCTGGGATAATATGATACCAAAGAAGGGAGTTTCTTATGAAAAAGAAAGTAATACAGATTTTATCCATTGCATTGTGCATGGTGTTGTTGTCCGGAAGCACTGTCACGGCAAATGCAGCAAAGAAATCATCAAATACAGGTACATATCAGGCAGTATTTGATGCAGAATATTATTATAATTCCAACCCGGATCTTCAGGCGGCGTTTGGATATGATGCACAGAAGTTGTTCAATCATTTTGTATCTTCCGGCATTTATGAGGGAAGATCAGGCTGCGCTAATTTCAATGTTGCAATTTACAGAGCCAATTACCCGGATCTTCAGGCAGCATTCGGCAATGACCTTGCATCCTACTGTGCCCATTATGCGGCAAACGGTGCAGCAGAGGGAAGAAATGCAACGACACTGATCTCGGCTGGAGAGGGAGCACAGGCAGCGATTGTCCGTGGTTCCTGCACAACAAAGTTTGATCCGAGAGCTTCCAGAGCAACCAACATTGCAGTGGCAGCTTCCAGAATCAACGGTGTAGCCATTCAGCCAGGGGAAGAGTTTTCCTTTAACAGAACAATCTTACCAAGAACGGCAGCAAACGGTTATGTGGAAGCGCCAATTTATGTGAGTGGTAAACATTCCACAGGAACAGGCGGAGGTATCTGTCAGGTATCTTCTACCATGTATTCTGCAATGTTAAACGGAGGAATCCCGGCGACTGAGCGTCACCCACATTCTCTCCCGGTTCCATATCTTCCAGAAGGCAGAGATGCGACAATTGCAGGTAATTATTACGACTTAAGATTTGTGAATATTTATAATACGCCATTGCAGATTTCAGCAGTAGCAGATTTAAGAACCGGTACAGTCAGTGTGACATTGATCCAGCAGTAATTTATAAGAAAAATAAGAAAAGCAAAATACGAAACTTAAGTTTATTAGGTTTCGTATTTTGTTTTCACGGAAAAGGGGGATTACGATGAACGGAAAAAAAGTTATGTTAACAATCCAGGGGGAGAAAAAAGAGTATCCGTCAGGAACAAGTTTTTTGCGCATTGCGCAGGATTACAGCGATGCGTATCAGGATGATATTGTTCTGGTATTGTACAATAGGAGACTGCGGGAATTAAATAAGTGTGCAGATGGAGACGGAACCGTAGAATTTCTCACAACCGCAGACAAGACAGGGAAAAAGGCGTACCGCAGAAGCGTGACACTTTTAATGCAGAAGGCAGTCTATAATCTCTGGGGAAAAGGGAATATATCGGTGCGTGTAAAATACTCCATCGGACAGGGAAATTACTGTGAACTTGTGAAGTGGGAGAATGATACAGAGGAAGTTGTGAAAGTATCTGGGACAGAAATCAATAAATTAAAGAATGAGATGTATCAGATGGTAGTTTCCGATATTGAGATCCACAAGGAGAGTATCAATACGGATGATGCCGTGACACTGTTTCATGACCTTGGAATGACAGACAAGGAAAAACTGTTCCGTTACCGGAGAAGTTCCAGAGTCAATATTTATGAACTCGATCATTACATGGATTATTTTTACGGATTTATGGTGCCGTCGACCGGATATCTGCGCTATTATGATGTGATCCCTTATGCGGATGGATTTATGCTTCAGTTCCCGGATAAAAATACGAGAGAGGTCGCACCGTTTGTTCCGGCAGAAAAACTGTTCCACACGTTAAAGACATCCAGAGACTGGGGAAAAATGCTTGAGATCGATACGATCGGAGCCTTAAATGATGCGATCGCAGCCGGAAAAACACAGCAGATGATACTGACACAGGAGGCATTGTTTGAGGAGCGAATCGGAAGACTGGCAGAACAGATCGTTTCAGCAAAAGACCGGAAGTTCATTATGATCGCAGGACCATCCTCATCAGGAAAAACAACGTTTTCCCACAGACTGTCCATCCAGCTGGCTGCAAAAGGACTGAATCCGCATCCATTTCCACTGGATGATTATTACAGGAACCGGGATACATGTCCGAGGGATGAGAACGGCGAACTGGATCTTGAGTGTCTGGATGCGCTGGATGTGGAATTATTCAACCATGACATGAATGAACTGCTGGCAGGAAAAACAGTCAATCTTCCTATTTTTAACTTCAAGACGGGAAAAAGGGAATACAAAGATAAGCTTATGACACTGGGAAAGGATGATGTGTTAGTCATCGAGGGAATCCACGGTCTGAATGACAAGTTGTCCTACTCCCTGCCGATTGAGAGCAAGTTTAAGATTTATATCAGTGCGCTGACGCAGTTGAATATTGATGAACATAACTGTCTGCCGACGACTGATGGAAGACTGATCCGGCGGATTGTCCGCGATGCACGGACACGCGGAACCTCTGCAAAGGAAACCATTGCTATGTGGGATTCTGTGCGCAGAGGGGAAGAAAAGTATATTTTCCCATTTCAGGAAGGTGCAGATGTGATGTTTAACTCCGCGCTCATCTATGAACTGGCGGTTCTTAAAATGTATGCGGAACCGTTGCTTTTTGCCATTGACAAAGACTGCCCGGAATATTTAGAGGCAAAGCGTCTGTTGAAATTCCTGGACTATTTCCTTCCAATGCCGAGCGATGGAATCAACCAGAATTCCATTCTGCGTGAATTTATCGGCGGAAGTTGTTTCAATGTATAAATACAATTGAAAAAATTTTCTTGCGAAAAAATTTTCTTGCGAAAAAAATTTTCTTGCGAAAATTAAAGGAATAGTGTATATTAAGGAGCGTCGCAAAGTTTTTGCGGCGTTCTTTCAGTTTTTAAAATAAGTAGGACAAATGATCGCGGCTGCAAGTGTCGAAAGACCGCAGGTGAGGAAAGTCCGGGCTTCACAGGGCAGAATGCCGGATAACGTCCGGTGGAGGCGACTCCAAGGAAAGTGCAACAGAAATATACCGCCGATTCTGGCTTGACCAGAATCTGGTAAGGGTGGAAGGGCAGTGTAAGAGACTACCGCCTTTCTGGTAACAGGAGGGGCATATGTAAACCCCATTCGAAGCAAGACCGAACAAAAGCGTTGACGTGGCCCGCCAGCTTTAGGTAGGTCGCTTGAAATGGCTGGCAACAGTCATTCTAGAAAGATGATCATTCGTGTCTGCATTTGCAGACGGACATAACCCGGCTTATCGTCCTGCTTATTTTAGATAGAGAAGATGTCAGCTGACATCTTTTTTTTTATGCCGGATTGTTGTATGATGGTGTAAGTGTAGAAATTATCATTGCGCCTGCAAAAAGTGCACCGCAATGTGTATACAAAAAATCGTGGCAATCATATACAGAAGAAAGTTGAGGACGATCATGCAGAGTGATACTACCGGATCTTTACAGGAATTTCATAAGATATTAGAAGAGGCAGGAAAAAAAGGAGCTTCCGATATCCATTATGTGCCGAAAGAGCAGCTGCTGCTCCGGATAGATGGAAGGCTTGTGGATATGACAGAGGAATGGAACGTGTCTTTTTCCATGGAGGAACTCATAGAGGAATTGCTGGACAAAAAACAGCAGAAAACATTCGAAGAAAATGGAGAGGTTGAATTTTCCTGCCCGGTTTTCAATAAGCGTGTCCGCGTGAATCTGTTCCGGCAGAGTGGAACGTGTGCAATGTCTGTCCGTCTGTTCGCAGAGAAGATCCCGACACCGCAGATGCTTGGACTTCCGGAGTCTGCAGTGCAGATGGCTGGGAAGAGAAGAGGACTCATTCTTGTGACAGGTGAATCCGGCAGTGGAAGGACAACAACGATGGCGTCGATGATCGACCATATTGCTTCCAATTATGAGCGGTCGATCCTGACACTGGAAAAACCGGCAGAGTATCTTTTTCAGAATAGAAAGTCCATGGTGTTACAGAGGGAGATTGGCATTGACACCCGGTCTTATGAAGTGGGTTTAAAAGCTGCATTAAAACAGGATATGGATGTCATTCTGATCAGTGAAATGGAAGATTTGGAAACGATCTCACTTGCTCTGACTGCGGCAGAGATGGGACATCTTGTGATTGCCGCACTTCCAACCAGAAATGCAGTGACTTCCATTGAACGGATGGTGGAATGTTTCCCGGATTACAGGCAGCAGCAGATCCGTTCACAGCTTTCGGATGTGTTAACAGGCGTTATTTCCCAGCAGCTTCTTCCGAGACAGGATGGAGGCGGACGTGTGGCGGCGTTTGAAGTTCTTTTGGCAAACCAGGAGATACAAAGCCTGATAAAAGAACAGAAGTATTTCCAGATACCGTCCGTGATGCGCAGCTGCAGAAAAGAGGGAATGGTCTCCATGGACGATGCTGTGTACGACCTTTATATGAAGAGTATGATCGACTCGGATACTGCTGTCTGCTATGCACAGGATGGTGTGGGCATGCGTCAGAAAGTACAGTTATTTTAAATTATTATAGAAATCTAAAATGTTTCTTAAAAGACAATAGGTGTGTTGACGCGATTTCCTTTGAAGCGTAACATAAAATCACTTGATAGGAGGTCGGAACAATGAGGGAGAAAATACAGCGTTTTATGATTGGAAGATATGGGGCGGATGAACTGGCAAAAGCACAGAGCATTGCTGCACTGGTATTGCTTTTTTTGTCGATGTTCAGCCGTCTTGGCATTTTTTACTGGCTGGCGATCGCACTGATGATCTATTCCACATGGAGAATGTTCTCGAAGAATATTTCTGCAAGATATGCAGAAAATCAGAAATATCTCAACTACAGATATCAGATGGCTGTGAAGTGGGACCGGTTCAAAAAACATCTGGCACAGAGAAAAAACTACAGATTTTACAAATGTCCGCAATGTAAACAGAAAGTGAGAGTGCCAAAAGGCAGAGGAAAAATCTGCATCACCTGTCCAAAATGCCGGACAGAATTTGTGAAAAAAAGTTGAAAATAAAAGGAGATTTTTCCATTGTTTGGTTATATCAATATCAATCAAAAAGAATTATCGGAAGAAAGTAAAAAAATATATCAGGCATATTACTGCGGACTCTGCCAGAAACTCAAAACAAATTGCGGCACAAAAGGGCAGATGCTGTTAAGTTATGATCTGACATTTCTGATCGTTCTGCTGACCGGGCTGTATGAACTCGAGAACACCGAGACAGAGTTCACCTGTCCGCTGCACCCGACGAAGAAACGGACGGCTTACATCAATGAGGCGACAGAGTACGCTGCAGACATGAACCTGATCCTGGCATACCAGAATCTTTTAGATGACTGGAAGGACGAGAAATCCTACACGAAAAAAGCATTTGTAAAAATCCTCGATAAGGATTATACTCGTATCGTGTCAAAATATCCAAGACAGGTAAGGGCATTGGAAGAATTCATGCGTAAGACAGCGGAAGCAGAGAAGAATAAAGAGACGAATCTCGATCTTGTGGCAGGTCTTACCGGTGAGATGCTTGGAGAGATCATGTGCTGGCGGGAGGATGAGTGGCAGGAGGAGATGCGTACCCTTGGATTTTATATGGGTAAGTTTATTTATCTGATGGACGCATACGAAGACTATGAAGCAGACCAGAAGAAGAACTGCTATAATCCGCTTGTATACATGGAAAAAGAAAATGATCAGGAATTTGATACATTCTGTAAATTGCTGCTGACGAGCATGATGTCGGAATGTGCCAAGTCATTCGAGCGTCTGCCGATTTTACTGCATGCGGATATTTTGCGGAATATTCTCTACTCCGGTGTATGGAGCAGATATGAATACTTACAGCTTAGAAAAAAGAAGCTGGAAGAGAAAAAGACGAAGAGAAAAAAAGAAGACAGGAAAAAGTAACAGGAGAATTATATGATGAATCCATATCAGGTGCTCGGTATTTCACCGGGTGCCTCGGATGATGAGATAAAAAAAGCATATCGGGCTTTAAGCCGTAAATATCACCCGGATGCTAATATTAACAATCCGAATAAGGCACAGGCTGAGGAGAAGTTTAAGGAAGTACAGCAGGCCTATGACCAGATCATGAAGGAAAAACAGTCGGGCGGAAGCTTTGGTGGAAGTTATGGATATAACACCTCCTCCGCAGGTGGTGGAAGCTATCGGTACAATTACAGTGGAAATCAGGGATACAGAACAGCGAATGACTCCCCACAGATGCAGGCGGCTGCAAATTATATCGCAAACCGCTGTTATGCGGAAGCACTCAATGTTTTGAATGGTATTCCGTTTGCAGAGCGCAGCGCACGATGGTACTACTATAGTGCAATGGCAAATCAGGGAGCCGGCAATAATATCGTTGCAAAACAGCATGCGGGAAGGGCTGTCGAGATGGAGCCAAGTAATTTTGAATACCGTCAGTTTTTACAACATCTGGAATTTGGAGGTACATGGTACACCAGCATGGGTGATAATTATGACAGACCATATTCCAGTTCCGGAAGCTGGTGCTTAAGCCTCCTGTTTTTGAATATGCTGTGCAACTGCTGTTGTCTGCGGCCATTCTGAGAATCATTTTTTACAAAGATTATGAAATATGCGATATAAAAAAGTCCCCATAAAAGGGGACTTTTTTATGCCGTATTTTTATCTGCGGTTTGGATTGGTATATTTTTCTTCACAGTATTTGCAGCGGTAAACTTCTTTTGCCTCATCGGTGAGAAGGAAGATCTGGTCGAGTTCCTGCTCGATGGAAGTGATGCAGCGTGGGTTTTTGCACCGGATGACATTCTTTACCTGTTTTGGCATGTGAAGCTCCTTTTTCTCTACGATCTTGGAATCCTTGATCACATTGACCGTGATGTTGTGGTCAATGAATCCGAGAATATCTAAGTCTAATGCCTCAACCGGGCATTCCACTTTTAAAATGTCCTTTTTGCCCATCTTATTGCTCTTTGCATTCTTAATGATGGCAACGGTGCAGTCTAACTGGTCTAATTTCAGATCATGATAAATCTGAAGGCTCATTCCTGCCTGAATATGGTCTAAGACGAAACCTTCCTGAATACCACTAATATTTAACATGTGTACTCCTATCTGTGACATTGTCACACAAAAATTATTTAATGCTGCCTGACTATTTTTGCGAAACTCATAGAAATATGGAAATTAAAGCTTCGCAGTATCGATTTCAAGCAATGTCAGGATCAGTGCCATCCTTACATAGACGCCGTACTGCGCCTGACGGAAGTAGGCAGCTCTTGGATCATCATCCACTTCGACAGAGATCTCATTGACACGAGGAAGTGGGTGAAGCACTAACATATCGTCTTTTGCAAGATCCATTTTAGCTTTGGTCAGAATATAGAAATTCTTCAAACGTACGTAGTCTTCTTCGTTGAAGAAACGTTCCTTCTGTACACGTGTCATATATAAAATATCAAGATCCGGCATTGCATCTTCTAAGCGTTCCACCTCTTCAAATGGAATATTGTTGGCTCTCAATACATCTTCGCGGATATAGCTTGGAATCTTTAACTCTTCCGGTGAGATGAGTACGAACCTGATCCCCGGGTAACGGATGAGAGCATTGATCAGTGAATGTACGGTCCGTCCGAATTTTAAGTCGCCACAGAGACCAATCGTCATGTTGGACAGTCTGCCCTTTAAAGACCGGATCGTCAATAAGTCCGTCAATGTCTGGGTAGGATGCTGATGACCACCGTCGCCGGCATTAATTACTGGAATTCGGGATTTTTGGGAGGCTACAAGAGGTGCACCTTCCTTTGGATGACGCATAGCACAGATATCTGCGTAACAGGAAATAATCCGGATCGTATCAGAAACACTTTCACCTTTGGATGCGGAAGAACAACTCGCATCGGAAAAACCTAAAACAGAACCACCAAGATTTAACATGGCAGCTTCAAAACTAAGTCTTGTTCGTGTACTTGGCTCATAAAAACATGTTGCAAGCTTTTTGCCATCACATGCATGGGCATACTTGCCAGGAAACTTCTCGATATCATTTGCAAGGTCTAAGAGTTTGTCTAACTCTTCGACGGAGAAGTCTAATGGACTCATTAAATGACGCATATAAACCTCCTTATAAATACCTGCTCTTTTATAAGAAATAGTGATATTTCTCTCAGGCATTTTTACTATCATATAATAATCATTTTCCAAATTCAAGAGAAAAATTATTTACGTTATATTGGTACAAAATCATAAAATTTTCAGAAATTTTTGATCGTCAGCTGGCTTTTTATATTGCAGTTTGAAAGCAAAAAAGCTATAATCAAATAATCATGAGGATGAAAAGCAATCCGGAGAAAAAAAGGAGTATCATATGGCTGAAGATATCAGGACAATGCATGAAGAAGACGAGGATGAAGTAAAATACTGTGAGCGGAAGAGATTATTATTTTTCGGTCTGCCATGGACGTTTACAAAGTATACGATCACACCAAGCATGCTGACGATCGATCAAGGTCTGTTAAAGACGGAAGAAAATGACTGTTACATGTACAAAGTACAGGATGTGAAGCTGACAACGACACTGTTGGAGCGCATTTTCGGGCTCGGAACGATCACCTGCTACACCGGGGATGTCACGAATGCGGAACTGAAACTGATCCACATCAGAAAGTCAAAGGAAGTCAAAAATTATCTTTTGAAAGCATCAGAAGCGGCACGTATGAAACGCCGCACATTAAATACACTAGACATTGGAGCTGCGCAGGATCTGTCGGATGCTCTGGATTCATGATCTAAAACTTACTTAGAGAGGATTTTCTCAAAGATCAGTCCGGCAGCCATCCATACCGGCGCATAGTCAAGACGGATGACACCATTTATGTTTGTGGGAGCATTGCTGTAATCCCAGGGACATAGATGGTGTTTTTTTAACAGGGAACCACTTAAGTACTCAAAACAGAAAATACCTGTGGAATAGATAAAGCCCCGGAAGAGAGCAGGGATTTTTTTAAAGTATCTGTACAGCGGTTTGATGATACATGCCATGCCGTAAATGGGAAACATCCAGACGGAAGTCTGCCCGATCAGGCGCAGGTCATGCCGGCTGCAATTGCCAATGGAGGTAAAAAGAATTTCAAGGCACCAGCCCGTGAGTCCGCATATAAAAAAGTTTCGCCGCATAATAAAAGTCTCCTGTTTTTTTATATAATATGTCACAGATCCATTGATTTCATACATGGAATCGAATGGGACAACTTGTAAAATCAGCCTTCTTGTCATATAATAAAAAAAGTACATTCTGCCATCAGGCAGGGGAGCGGTATGCAATTATTACGCAGTCTGTTAAAACAGATTTCATACGAAAGTGTAAGGGGAGACGATGACCGGAAGATAACGGATATCTGTTGTCATTCTGAAAAAGTAAAAGAAGGCTCCCTTTTTGTTTGCATAAATGGATATCGGAACAACGGTCATGAATATGTGCCGCAGGCGGTGGAGCATGGTGCAGCGGTACTTGTTGTGGATGACCGCTATGTGATCGAGAGCCGGTCTGGACCGGTGATTCTGACAGAACATATGAAGGTGAATGTGTATGAGTTGATCCGTGACAGAAATATCTGTGTGGTCGCAGTGCGAGATACCAGAAAAGCACTCTCGGCGCTCTCGGCAGCTTTTTTTGATCATCCGGCAGAAAAAATGAAGATGATCGGCATCACAGGCACGAATGGCAAGACGACCACAGCATTTTTAGTGGCGGGGATTTTGAGGGAAGCAGGTTACCGGGTGGGAATGATCGGAACGATTGATTCCTATGACGGAAGAAGGAGTGAGGCGATGAGGAACACGACGCCGGAATCGTGCGAGATCCACAGGCTTCTGTCCCGTATGGTGGAAAATAAATGTGACTGCTGTGTGATGGAGGTGTCCTCGCAGGGCATTGCATTACAGCGCACGGCAGATGTTTTTTTTGATATCGGCGTTTTTTTGAATATAGAACCGGATCATATCGGAAAGGGAGAACATGCAACTTTTTCCGAGTATCTGTACTGCAAAAGCAGGCTGATGCGTCAGTGTGGCATTGGCATTGTGAATCAGGATGATCCGAATGTGAATAAGATACTTGCAGGACACACCTGCGAGGTGGAAACCTTCTCCATCCGGCACCCTTCGGATGTGATGGCGGAGGATGAATGGTATGAGATGGGATCGGGCAGCCTGCAAAGCCATTTCACGGTAAAAAGAGAGTGGCGGAGAGAGGATATCGTCATGCAGCTTCCGGGGCAGTTTAATATCTATAATGCGCTTGCCGCCATTTCTGTGGCAGGGCATTTTAAGGTGGACCGGGAGCAGATAAAAGCAGCGCTGGCAAAACAGATCGTGCCGGGAAGATGTCAGAACATGACGGCTGGGACCGGGTATGTGTTCCTGATCGATTATGCCCACAATGAGATGAGTCTTCGGAATCTGCTCGAAACTTTACGAAAATTCAAACCGGCAAGGCTGATCGTGATTTTTGGATGCGGAGGAAACCGCTCTGTTTTGAGAAGGTATCAGATGGGAGAGACGGCAGGCAGACTGGCAGATTTTACCATTATCACCTCGGATAATCCAAGGTGGGAGGATCAGGAGCGGATCATGGACCAGATCGAGGATGGGCTGCGTGGCGCAGTGTGTGCAGGGGAAAAGCCATCTTACATAAAGATCTCAGACCGCAGGGCAGCAGTGGAATATGCCGTTTCGATGGCAGAGAAAAGGGATATTATTGTTTTAGCCGGAAAAGGACACGAGAGTTATCAGGAGATCAAAGGAATCCGATATCCGTTAGACGACAGAAAAATAGTACAGGAGGCGCTGGATGGCGGAATACGCGAATATCATTGTTGATATATTCAATGAAAAATTAGATAAAACATTTCAATATAGGATTCCGGAAGTAATGAAGGAAAAACTGACACTTGGAATGCAGGTGTATGTCCCATTCGGCAGACGTAATATCAAGGGATATGTTGTGGAGCTGACGGATGAACCGGAGTTTGAGGTGGCAAAGATCAAAGAGATTATCGGGATCGTGACAGACAGCGTTCCGATTGAAAGCCAGTTGATTGCACTGGCAGGCTGGATGAAGAAAAACTATGGGGCGACCATGAACCATGCGTTAAAAACCGTCATTCCGATCAAGAAAAAAAGCAATGCAGTGGAACACAAAAGCGTCCGCCTGAAGCTGACGGAGATCGAAGCGAAAAGTGAACTTGCAGAATTTGAACGGAAACATCAGAAAGCGCGGGTGCGGCTGTTGTCTGCACTGATCGAAAATCCTCAGATGGATCAGAGCATGATTACGCAGAAGCTGAATGTTTCGGGTGCTGTGATCCGGGCGTTAGAGACCATGGGGATCGTGGAGGTGGTCAGTGAGCGGTCCTACCGCAACCCGGTGTCACATTTAGACAGCAAGGGGTATCACCTCACGTTAAACGAAGAACAGCAGTCCGTGGTGGATGCGATTGAGCGGAATCTGGATCAGAAAATTGCAAAAACCTATCTGATCAAAGGCGTGACCGGAAGTGGCAAGACGGAAGTGTACATGGAACTGATCGCCCATATGTTAGCGCAGGGAAAACAGGCAATCGTGCTGATCCCTGAGATCGCGCTGACATTTCAGACCGTCATGCGGTTTTACAACCGTTTCGGAGACAGGGTTTCCATCATGAATTCCAGATTGTCTCCGGGAGAGCGGTTTGACCAGTTTGAGCGGGCAAAAAACGGGGACGTGGATATTATGATAGGCCCGAGATCGGCGTTGTTCACACCTTTTTCAAAATTAGGGCTTATTATTATCGATGAAGAGCACGAGAGCAGTTATAAAAGTGAGACACTTCCGAGATACCATGCAAGGGAGACTGCGATCGAGCGTGCGAGAATGTGCGGTGCGAGTGTCGTGCTTGGCTCGGCAACTCCGTCTGTGGAAAGTTATTACAAGGCGAAAACAGGGGAGTATGAGCTGTTAGAGTTAAAGCACCGTGTAGCAGAAAAACCACTCCCGAAAGTAGAGGTCGTGGATTTAAGGGAAGAGTTAAAAGCAGGCAACCGTTCCATTTTAAGTGTACAGCTTCAGGAGCTGATGGAGGACCGCTTGAAAAAGGGACAGCAGATGATGCTTTTTATCAACCGGAGAGGGGTTGCAGGCTTTGTCTCTTGCAGAGCCTGCGGTCATGTGTTAAAATGTCCGCATTGCGATGTGTCTCTAAGCCAGCATGTGACAAGACAGCATCCGGAAGGAAAAATGGTCTGTCATTACTGCGGATATGAGATACCGATGCCGAAAACCTGTCCGGCGTGTGGTTCGCGGTATATCAGCGGATTTAAGGCGGGTACGCAGAAGATTGAGATGATCGTCAAGGAGCGTTTCCCACAGGCGAGGGTGCTCCGCATGGATATGGACACCACGCGGAACAAGGAAGGCTATGAACAGATTTTATCTGCTTTTGCCAATCAGGAAGCCGATATTCTGATCGGAACCCAGATGATCGTCAAGGGACATGATTTCCCAAATGTGACGTTAGTCGGTGTGCTGGCGGCAGACCTGTCATTATATGTCAGTGATTACCATGCAGCAGAACGCACCTTCCAACTTCTGACACAGGCGGCTGGAAGAGCAGGGCGCGGAAGTGAACCCGGGGAAGTTGTGATCCAGACATACCGGCCGGATCATTACAGTGTGCAGACTGCAAAAGAGCAGGATTATGAAGCGTTTTATGAGCAGGAGATGGAATACCGCAGAATGCTTTTATATCCGCCGGTCTGGAATATGCTTGTGATCTTATGTGCATCAAAGCAGGAGCAGACCGCTTATGATTCCGCAAAGCTTCTGGTGCAGGAGACTGACACCTGGCAGGAGAACATCAAAGCTGCAATGGAGCGTGTGGGAGAGGATTTTAAAAAGAAACGGGTTTTCCCGGTAGGACCTGCGGATCCGGCAGTGGCAAAGGTGAATGACATCTATAAAAAGGTGATTTATATAAAAACAAAAGATTATCAGACACTGGTTGAGTTGAAAGACCGTCTCGAACATTACATGCGTGATAATAAAGCATTTAAAGATACGGTCGTACAGTTTGATTTTAATCCAATGAGTGGTTTTTAAAAACAAGGAGGACATTATGGCACTTAGAACAATCCGTGTACAGGGAGACCCTGTATTAGAAAAAATCTGTAAACCTGTGAAGGAGCTGACACCGCGCACAAAAGAGCTGATCGAGGACATGTTAGATACCATGTACGAGGCAAACGGTGTTGGACTTGCAGCACCGCAGGTGGGTATCTTAAAAAGAATCGTAGTGATTGATGTGGGCGAGGGACCGGTCGTGATGGTAAATCCGGTTATTCTGGAGACATCCGGGGAGCAGACCGGCGATGAGGGATGTTTAAGCATTCCCGGAAAAGCCGGACAGGTTACAAGACCAAATTATGTGAAGGTGCATGCATTTGATGAAAATATGGAAGAATATGAGATTGAGGGCACAGAGTTAATGGCAAGAGCCATGTGCCACGAGATCGATCATCTGGACGGACATCTTTACGTGGAAAAAGTGGAAGGTCAGCTTCATGACGTTACCTATGAGGAAGAGGAATAGGCGCAGAGGGAAGAAGCAGAAAAGAAACCGGAAGCGAGGAGAGGATCATGAGAGTTATATTTATGGGAACCCCGGATTTTGCAGTGGGTACATTAGAGGAAATTATAAAAGCAGGACATGAAGTAGTGCTGGTTGTCTCACAGCCGGATAAAGCGGTTGGAAGAAGCAAGGCATTAAAGTACACACCGGTGAAGGAATGTGCGGTTGCACATGGGATTGAAGTGTATCAGCCGGCAAAAATCCGTGCAGAGGAAAGCGTAGAATATTTAAGACAGTACAATGCGGATATCATCATTGTAGAGGCTTTTGGACAGATCATTCCAAAAGCAATCCTTGATATGCCGCGTTTCGGATGTGTGAATGTACATGCGTCCCTGCTGCCAAAATACCGTGGTGCAGCCCCAATCCAGTGGGCAGTGTTAAACGGGGATCAGGTCACAGGTGTCACGACCATGCGTATGGATGAAGGTCTTGATACCGGGGATATGATCATGAAGCAGGAAGTGATCGTGGATGAGAACGAGACAGGCGGAAGCCTGTTTGACAAGCTGTCAGAAGTAGGTGCAAAGCTTTGCGTGAAAACGATGGAAGCGATTGAAAACGGTACAGCAGTCTACACACCACAGGATGACGCACTTGCAACCCATACCGGAAAGATTCAGAAAGAGATGGGAAGTATCGACTGGTCAAAAGATGCAGAGGTGATCGAGCGTCTGGTGCGCGGTTTAAATCCATGGCCGAGTGCATACACAAGGATCGATGACAAAAACCTAAAGATCTGGCGCGCAAAAGTCATTTCCCATGAGGTGAAAGCCGCTCCGGGATGTATTTTAAAAGTGACAAAGGACGAACTGGAAGTCCAGACGGGGAATGGAGTATTAGCTTTATTAGAGGTACAGTTAGAAGGAAAGAAACGAATGACAACGGATGCCTTCTTAAGAGGATACCAGGTGACAGAAGGCAGTTTCTTAAAACGTTGCTGATAAGAAAGGATGATTACTATGCCATATTATTATTACGGATTTGACCCGACTTATTTTCTTGTGATTATTGGAGCAGTGATCTGCATGATCGCTTCCGCAAGAGTAAAATCAACTTACAATAAATATTCCCAGTACCGCAGTGCATCGGGAATGACAGGCGCACAGGCAGCACAGAGAATCCTGAATTCCGCAGGAATTTATGATGTGACGATCCAGCATGTATCCGGAAATTTGACCGACCATTACAATCCGTCTGCAAAGACATTGAATCTTTCGGATTCTGTATACAATTCCACATCGGTTGCAGCCGTTGGAGTTGCAGCACATGAGTGTGGACATGCAATCCAGCATCAGAACAGCTATTTTCCACTGACACTGCGCACGGCAATTGTCCCGGTAGCCAATCTTGGTTCCACACTTGCATGGCCGTTGATTCTGATCGGATTATTCTTTACAAGAAATACAGGGGCAGTTCTGATCAATCTTGGAATCATCTGCTTCTCTTTTGCAGTGATATTCCAGCTTGTGACATTGCCGGTAGAGTTTAATGCATCTGCAAGGGCACTGCGCATTTTAGGCGAGCAGGGCATTTTGAGTGACAGTGAGCTCCCATACACGAAAAAAGTGTTAAAAGCAGCGGCACTGACTTATGTGGCAAGTGCGGCAGCAGCTATTTTACAGTTACTGCGTCTGGTACTGTTATTTGGAGGAAGAGACCGTGACTGATTCTGTCAATACGAGAGAACTGATCCTCGGGATTCTGATGGAAGTGACAAAAGAGGGCAGCTACAGCCATCTTGTGATCCGTTCCGTGCTCGATAAGTATCAGTATCTGGAAAAAAAAGAGCGTGCCTTTATCACGAGAGTGTCTGAGGGAACCATCCAGTACATGATCGAGCTTGACTACATCATCAATCAGTTCTCCAAAGTGAAAGTAAACAAAATGAAACCGGTCATCCGCAATATTCTGCGGATGAGTGTGTATCAGTTGAAATATATGGATTCCGTGCCGGACTCCGCAGTGTGCAATGAAGCAGTCAAACTGGCAAAGAGAAAAGGGTTTGGCTCTTTGAGCGGTTTCGTGAACGGAGTACTGCGCAATATCAGCCGCAATTTAAGCAGCATCACCTATCCGGATGGGCAGAAAGATCAGATCCAATATCTGTCCGTGCGTTATTCCATGCCGGAGTGGATTGTGAGACAGTGGATCAACGATTATGGCATGGAGCGGACGGTAAGTGTGCTGCAGGCATTTTTGCAGGAGGCACCGGTTACGATCCGTACCAATCTTTTGAAAATCACGCCGGAAGCGTTGGAAATGCGGTTGAAAGAGGAAGGCGTTACCACAGAGAAAATTGTCTGTGCAGATATGCCGGAATTAAACTATGCATTTGTGATCTCCGGTTTTGACCATCTGAATGCATTGGAGAGTTTCCGTGAGGGACTCTTTTATGTGCAGGATGTGAGCTCCATGATGGTGGCGGAAACGGTTGCTCCAAAGAAGGACAGCTATATCATTGATGTGTGTGCAGCACCTGGAGGAAAGAGCGTCCATCTGGCAGAAAAACTCGGGGGAACCGGTATGGTGGAGGCGAGGGATCTCACAGAGTATAAGACTGATCTTATAAGACAGAATATCGCAAGACATCAGCTTTCTAATATGCGTGCAGTACAGATGGATGCAACGGTTCTGGATGAGGCTTCCATCGGAAAAGCAGATGTGGTGATCGCCGACCTTCCGTGTTCCGGTCTTGGTGTCATGCGCAGGAAGACGGATATAAAATATAAGATGACATTACAGACAGAACAGGAAATCGTCTCCTTACAGAGAAATATGTTAGAAACTGTCTGTCAGTATGTAAAGGTGGGCGGAACATTGTTATATTCCACCTGTACAATGGATAAAATGGAAAATGAAGACAATGTCACATGGTTTTTAAAACAGCATCCGCAGTTTGAACTTGTGAAAATGCAGCAGATTTTTCCACAGAAAACATATGGAGACGGCTTTTTTCTGGCAAAATTACAGAAAAAAGCGTGAGAGACTTCCGGAACTTCTGATGAATGAAGGAGAATTATGGATCAAAAGGAAAAGACAGATATCAGATCGCTGAATCTGAAAGAACTGACTGTGTTCATGGAGCAGCTTGGAGAGAAAGCGTTCCGTGCAAAGCAGATTTACCAGTGGCTTCATGGGAAGCAGGCAGCGTCTTTTGAGGAGATGACCAATATCCCAAAGGCGCTGATCGAAAAGTTAAAAGAGAACAGTCATCTGGTCAGCATAAAACAGGAGGCAGTACAGATCTCCAAAATCGACGGAACGAGGAAATACCTGTTTCTGTTAGATGACGGAAATGTCATTGAGAGCGTTTTCATGCGATACAAACATGGCAATTCGGTCTGTATTTCTTCACAGGTGGGATGCCGCATGGGATGCCGATTCTGCGCATCTACATTGGACGGTCTTGTGAGAGGACTGACCCCATCAGAGATGTTAGACCAGATTTACCAGATTGGAAGAGACACCGGCGAGCGGGTTTCCAATGTGGTCGTGATGGGAACCGGGGAGCCAATGGATAATTTCGATAACCTGTTAAAGTTCATTGAACTTCTGACCGATGAAAATGGATTAAATATCAGCCAGAGAAATGTGACAGTATCCACCTGTGGAATTGTTCCGCGTATGCGGGAACTTGCAGATAAAAAACTACAGATCACGCTAGCATTATCCCTGCATGCATCCACGCAGGAAAAGCGGCTGGAATTGATGCCGGTCGCAAATAAATATGAGATCCATGAAGTGATCGATGCCTGCAGATATTATTTTGAGCAGACAGGCAGAAGAATCACATTTGAGTACAGTTTAGTGGGCGGCGTGAATGACACGGACGAGGATGTAAGGAATCTGTGCAGGCTGATCAAAGGCATCAACTGTCATGTAAACCTCATCCCGGTAAATCCGATCAAGGAACGTGATTATGTGCAGCCGGATGTGAGAGTTACAACGGAATTTAAGAATAAACTGGAAAAGAATGGGATCAACGCAACCATCCGCAGGGAGATGGGAAGAGATATTGACGGAGCCTGTGGACAGCTTCGGAAACGTTATATGGGAAGTTGACTTGTTCTTTTACAGTACGTGTGATAAAATAAAGTGCATCGGGCAAAGTCCGTGCAGATAACAATGACAGGCGAAGTTAATGAAACATTCCGCATGGAATGCACAGATGTAGCAGTAAGAAAGGCAGGAATTGGTAAATGAAGACGTTTTCCATGACACATATTGGAAGGCGACGTGAGATGAATCAGGATTATATGTATACGTCTGAGAACGCAGTAGGAAAGCTGCCGAACCTTTTTCTGGTTGCGGATGGCATGGGCGGTCACAAAGCAGGTGAGTATGCTTCCAGATTCACAGTAGAAAAGATTGTAGAGACGATTGAAACATCCGGACAGACAGAGCCGGTAGCAGCAATGAAGGAAGCTGTGGAGGCGGCAAACAGAGGTCTTTTGGAAGAGGCGGGCAGGGATGCCGCCAAGGCAGGAATGGGAACTACAGTGGTAGCTGCCACAGTGATCGGAGATCATCTGCATGTTGCCAATGTAGGGGACAGTCGTTTATACTTAATAAATCACGAAGCTATCAGGCAGATCACAAGGGATCATTCTCTGGTAGAAGAGATGGTCCGTTTAGGAGAGATGGATAAAGCGGATGCGAAAGATCATCCGGATAAGAACATCATCACACGGGCGGTGGGCGTTGTTCCCGAGTTGTCCGTGGATTTTTTTGAGGTTGAGTTAAAGCCGGGAGACACAGTTTTAATGTGCTCGGATGGTCTGACGAACATGATCGAGGATGAAGAGATCAAAAAGATCGTGCTCGGACAGAGAGATATTGTTGAGAAAGCAGAAAAATTAATAGATACTGCCAATGAGAATGGCGGAAAAGATAATATTACGGTTGTGTTGATAGAACCATTTTCTGATGAGGTGAAGGAATGTTAACGGAAGGTATGTTTGTTGGAGATCGTTATGAGATCGTAAACAAGATAGGAACTGGCGGAATGTCAGATGTATACAAAGCGAAAGATCATACACTTGGACGTTTTGTAGCGATTAAAGTATTGAAACCGGAATTTTCGGAGGATGTCAATTTTGTGACAAAGTTCCGCACGGAAGCCCAGTCGGCGGCCGGATTAGAACATCCGAATATTGTAAACATCTATGATGTAGGCAGCGAAAATGGCATGCATTACATCGTGATGGAGTATGTGGAAGGAATCACTTTAAAAACTTATATTGAGAAAAAAGGACAGCTCACATTCAAGGAGGCTGTCAGCATTGCAATCCAGGTGGGAAGAGGTATTGAGGCTGCCCATAACAAAGGCATTATCCACCGGGATATCAAGCCGCAGAACATCATTATCTCCACAGAGGGAAAAGTAAAAGTCACAGACTTTGGTATCGCAAGAGCCGCAACATCCAACACGATCAGTTCCGATGTGATGGGATCTGTTCATTACGCATCCCCGGAGCAGGCGAGAAACGGCTTTGTGGATGGCAAGAGTGACATTTATTCCCTTGGTATCGTAATGTATGAGATGGTGACCGGAAGAGTACCGTTTGACGGAGATACGACCGTTGCGGTGGCGATCCAGCATCTGCAGGAGGAGATCGTTCCACCAAGTGCTTACGCACCAAATCTTCCTATCAGTATGGAAAAGATCATCTTAAAATGTACGCAGAAGAATCCGGACAGACGCTATGAGTCCATGACAGCGCTGCTTGCAGATTTAAGAAAAGCGTTGATCAGCCCAAATGAAGACTTCGTTGTGATCGCACCGGTTTCCCAGGAGAAGACACGTGTGATCGGGGAAGAAGAGATCAATAAGATCAAACAGGAAACAAGCAATATTTATCTCAGCGATGAGGATGTTGTATCACATAATCAGAATCACAGAGACAAATTTGAAAAGCGTGACCGCTTCGAAGAGGATGACGAGGATGACGAAGAGGCATATGATGATGATCTCGAAGAGATGAATCCGAAAATGGATAAGGCAATCACAATTATGGGGATTGCTGCCGGTGTCATCATTGTCGCACTGATCATTTTTATTCTGGTAAGCTTCTTCGGAGATTTTAAATTCGGAGGATCTTCCAACAAAGCAAACACTGAGACATCCGAAACCCAGACAGACGGAATCGAAGTGCCGGATCTGAAAGGTCTTACCTTCGATGAGGCAAAAGAACAGCTCAATGCAAAAGGTCTCGGAATCAAGAAGAATGCGGGAACCGTTGCATCTGACCAATATGACGAGGGACAGATTGTAAGCCAGACACCGGATGCACTGACGAAGGCAGAGGCGAACACAACCGTAGAAGTTACCTTAAGCAGCGGAAAAGGAGAAGTTTCCGTTCCTTCCGTGACAGGCATGGATGAGACAACTGCTTACAATACACTGACAAATTCAGGATTTACTCCGGTAAAAGATTATGCATACAGTGCAGATGTCGCACAGGGAAATGTCATTGAACAGAGCCCGAATGCGGGATCACTTGCAAAGGCAGGGGATAATGTCAAGATCGTGATCAGCCGTGGTAAAGAGCAGGCAGAGACAACGAGTGTAGCAGTACCTGGTGTGACAGGACTTACCGAGGATGCAGCAAGATCTGCGATCCAGAATGCAGGCCTTGCCGTTGGTAATGTGTCAAGCGCCTACAGTGACAGCGTGGCAAGCGGACAGATCATTTCCCAGAGTCCGGTTGCAGATACAGCAGTGGATGCTGGAACCGCAGTTGATTTTGTGGTAAGTATGGGTGCAGAACCAGCACAGGAAGTAAAGCCTACTACTTATAAGATCAATCTGAACATCAAAAAACCAAATAATGAATCCGTGGCAGCAGCCAATATTTATCTGTATGATGGAGCAGACGGAACAGGTAATATCTTAGAGCAGTGGACGAACCAGTCTATCTCCTTATTCGGGGAGGAAGGTCTCAGCATTTCCAAATCCGGAATGTTAGCATCCAGCGGTTCATTAAAGATTGACTGGCTTGGAGCAGATGGACAGCAGCTTGGATCATCCCAGATCGTGTCTCCAATCTCATTCAAGGCAGAATAATAACAAAAGGTAATATATGCAGGGAAAGATTGTAAAAGGAATTTCCGGGTTCTACTACGTTCATGTAGGAGAACCCGGAATTTATGAATGTAAGGCAAAAGGTGCGTTCCGCAATCAGAAGATCAAACCGTTGGTCGGAGATGATGTGGAGATTGCGATTGTTGACGAAGAAACAAAAAAAGGAAACATTGAAAAAATCCTGCCGCGGAAAAATGAACTGATCCGCCCGGCAGTTGCGAATATCGATCTGGCGCTGATTATTTTTGCAGCGGCAAAACCGCAGCCAAACTTTAATCTGTTAGACCGTTTTCTGATCATGATGGAATATCAGGAGGTTCCTGTGACGATTTGTTTTAACAAAAAAGATCTGTTAGAAGAACAGGCGATTGAGGAATTTGCGGGTGTATACAAAAAGTGTGGCTATTCCGTACTCTATACCAGTGCGGAAAAAGAAGAGGGAATCCGCGAACTGCATGAGCTGTTGGATGGCAGGACAACAGCGGTTGCAGGACCTTCCGGCGTTGGAAAATCATCCCTTGTAAACCGTCTCCAGCCCAATGTGCAGATGGAGACCGGAAGTATCAGCAGAAAGATCGAGCGTGGAAAGCATACGACACGCCATTCGGAGATCATACCGATCGCAGCAGATACATACATTATGGACACACCGGGATTCAGTACGTTATATATTCCGGGATTTGAGAAGGAAGATCTGCAGAATTTTTATCCGGAGTTCAAAGAGTATGAGCCGTATTGCAGGTTCAAGGGATGCAGCCATATCAGCGAGCCGGACTGCGGTGTGAAAGAAGCACTGGCAGAAGGAAAGATCAGCCCACTGCGCTACGAGAACTATAAGCTGCTCTATGAAGAATTGAAAGATATAAAAAAATATTAGAAAAGATATTAAAAAAAGATATTAAAACATCATTTTGCAGGAGAATTATGTTTTCAAAATTACTTTGGAGGAAAAAGTTATGAATTGTTTATCACCATCCATTTTATCCGCAGATTTTGCAAATTTGGGAGAACAGGTGAGAATGTTGGATGAGGCAGGCGCACAGTATGTACATATTGATGTGATGGATGGAATGTTTGTGCCAAGCATTTCATTTGGTATGCCGGTCATTAAGAGTATCAGAGAGTGCAGCGACCGTATTTTTGATGTGCATCTGATGATCGAGGAACCGGGAAGATATATTGATGATCTCGCAGAAGTGGGAGCGGATCTCATCACAGTACACGCCGAGGCATGTAAACACTTGGATCGCACGATCGAGGCAATCAAAGAAAAGGGACTGCTTGCAGGTGTGGCATTAAATCCGGCAACTCCGTTGTCTGCGATTGAATGGATACTTCCAAAGGTTGACATGGTGCTGATTATGTCTGTTAACCCGGGATTTGGAGGACAGAAGCTGATCCCTTACACAGTTGAAAAAGTCAGGGCGTTAAAGAAAATGATCGACGAGAGGGGACTTAAGACTGACATCGAGGTAGACGGCGGCGTGAATCTTGAAAATGTGACAGAAGTCATGGATGCCGGTGCCAACATTATCGTGGCTGGCAGTGCAGTGTTCAAGGGCGACATTTCTGAGAATGTGGAACGTTTTTTAGATGTATTAAAGGAGTAGTATGAGACATTGCATCATTGTGGTAGGCGGACATATCAATGACATTTTTGCAAAAGAGTTCATAGAAAAGGAAAGACCGGAGCTTTGCATTGCGGCAGATTCCGGGATGAACTTTTTCTATCGGAATAAGTTGACCCCGGACTGGATCATCGGAGATTTCGATTCAGCATCCAGTGAGGCGTTAGATTATTTCGGCGGACAGCCTGATATTTCATGGATCAGGTTAAACCCGGTCAAAGACGATACGGACACGGAATCGGCGATCCGGAAAGCAATTGCGCTTGGAGCAGAGAAAATTACGCTGCTGGGAGCAACCGGAACAAGAATCGATCATCTGCTTGGAAATATTGAACTTCTGGGGATCGGACTGCAGAATCATATTCCAGTCGAAATTCTGGATGAGAGAAACAGAATCCGCATGATCGGGACAGGAATCACGCTTGAGAAGGAAAAACAGTTTGGAAAGTTTGTTTCCCTGATCCCTTATACCAATGTCGTAAAAGGTCTTACACTGACCGGTTTCAAGTATCCTCTGGATCACTATGATTTAAAGGGGTTCTGTTCGCTTGGTGTGAGCAATGAGATCATTGCGGAGCGTGCAGAGATAACATTTGAAGACGGAATTTTGATTGTGATCGAGGCGAGTGACTGAGGACGAAAAAAGGGTACTTGAAAAATCAAGCACCCTCATGTATAATCTACTTAGAAAGGTAATCGGATGTGAGTCCGATTTGCCCTCAGTTGAGACTTTGAAATAGCATCTAACTTTAGGCGGTTGGGATGCTATTTCTTTTTGTTGTTATGGTTATCTATGTAAGATAGAGCCGCAAAAACAACCAGTAAGAGCGTAAGCACTTCCATTGTGTTCATTGGCATCATCCCTCTTTCGTAATACTAGAGGGCATAACTCGGAAAATCACATCCTGCTTTCTATTCAAATATACAAAGACAGTATACCATAGGACGAACAGATGTTCAATGATTAGGTTTTTCTGGTATAATTCAATCAGACATATCGAAATTTTCTGATTTACTGGCTGCTAAACGGGCTGCTGAAATTGGGAGTGCAACAAAGACCAGTATACAGATGATTGTTTCATTAATTTGAAAATAACCAATATGAATCAGTTTTTGAATCATGCAAGTAAAAGTCTGGATCAAGAAACAATTATGCAGTTGGTTACGTATGCACTTAAAGATGACAATTCAGATGTAAGTTCGACAATTCTCAATTTCTTATTTAGGGAGCATCATGACGAATTTATGAATTGTTTTGTGAAAAAGTACCAAAAATAGTGGCGACAATTCACATAAAAACTGTTGCAATACACTAAAAACAAGCGTTTAGAACATCTCCTTATGGAAAGAGTTCTGTGCATGAAAAGACCGTAGGCTGAGTAGTGCATGGAGAGTTCCTTTTTTATTTTAAAATATGTAATATGGCAGAGCTTGAACAACTCTGCCTATTCTCCGATAATAATGATTATCGCCTTGAGCAAGTGTTGATTTTTATTATAAATTGCTGATACATTGTCCTCAAACAGCAGTGTATCAGCAGAGTACCGAGTGTATTCAAAACAATAAACAATGATTAAGCGGACAGGCTGATTCAAACTAGGTCTGTCCGTGAAGTACGAAAAACGAATTATATGATGTTTATTTTAAAATATATGGTAATTTTCAACAAAAACTAATACGATAACAGGAATATTTTTCAGCTAGTCTTTTCCTTATAATTGTGTATAATATAAGTAAGAAATCAGAAATGGTTTCTAGTAAGTCGTGAGTAACGGCAAGAATATTACTCAATTGTATATTTGTCTCCGTGAATGACGGGACTTAAATTTAGAATATCATTCAATTGTAAGTGTATCTCCGTGGATAACGGGATGTAAAATTAGAATATTATCCAATTGTAAGTTAGAAAGAGCCAGAGATGGCTCTTTTGTTTGTTGTACGCCTTCGTTCAAATATATCACCCAAAACGCCAAAAGATCAATATTTTTCATTGCCGCCAAAACCCAAAACAAAACCTCGTCATTCGCATGGAATACATTATATTAAATTGTTTCCAATTGATGACAGGTATGTACAATCTTATTTGATAAGTGAATCATTTGATATATTGGTAAAGAAAATAATTGATGATAACGAATCAGATATAATACAATCTTGTCAGGATATTTAAAACAATGTGAATCTGGTAATAAACATTTTATGACACCAGATATAGACGGAATAATTGATATGTTGAATACAAATAAAGACACTAACTAAGGTGTCTTTTGTTGTATATAGGTTTATAGAAACCAGTGTAATAGATTTTGCACTGGTTATTCTTTTTTTTATCTACAAAAAATGATTTCTCGGAATCTTGAGTGATCATGCCAGCAAAACTCTGGCATTGAACTTTGACAAGTAAATATTGTTCTTGATCGTAAAAATGAACGCAAGAAATAAACATAACTGTCGCTATGTTTCAAAAAATGAGATATAATAATCTACAGGATTATGCGACATCCAAAATCATTTTTTTCAGGGTTGATTCAGGTGGCAAATCCCATGCATCCAGATGCTGTAACATCAGGATGTGATAGAGGCGGCAGTACCACATCTTAGTTGAGCGGTGTCTGCCGTCTTCTAATTTAAAGTCTAATTTCTCGCGTTTGTTAGAACGCTTAGCAGGAGTTCTTGCATTGTATTCCAGTTTCCATTCCTTACTGCTCCTTGGCGGATTGTTGAACAATCTTTGGATTATCTTTCATAACCAAATGAACAGTGCGTCCGTATCTGGCATCAGAACAGGGAGTTTCGCAGGTACAGGAGATACAGCCATTTTTATGACTGATTTTAGGACATTTGAATTTCATCCTGCCTTTTGCAGCTTCAACACCATCACGACGCATGCGGCATCCGGAAGGACAAACAGGGACTCCATCTTTATCAATCGTAAAGTCATTTTTATAAACAGAGGGTCTTCCACCTTTTCCATTAAGGTCGATAAATGGTGTTATATTCTCACGTTTGAAGTATTGATAATAAGGCATGGCATCATGTGCAGAATCCAAAAGTACTTTTGAAACAGTGTAAACAGGAAAAAAAGATTTCATCCTGAAAAAAGCATGCAGGAATCCATGGGAATCATGTTTGGAAGAACAGGAAAAATGAGGAAATACCGGTAAGTCACTTTGCGAATCAACAAGCATGTACAGATCATAGCCATGATAATAACAGTCGCGGGAAGAATCCCAGCCGATATCACAGTCGGGCTGGGAAAAGCAACGGTCACACTTGCAGTCAGTAATGCCATTCTCTTTGCATTTACAGATACGCTTTTTTCGTTCCCTGTGGGAAGTAACAACAGGAGTTCCATCACCGGCTAAAGCCAAAGCATCCGAATGGATAAGTCCTGTGGATACAGAAACATCAAGGAACTCTTTCTGCTAGATTGTTCGTACCTTTTGTTTTAGGCTTCTTAACCCTGGTTTTAAGAGGATGGATATGAGGTGACATATGATCATCATCAGAGTTCCATAAGCGGTTTATAAAATCATAAAAAGTACCAACACCGGGAGTATTACCGGGTTCAAATCCACTGAGGATGGCATAAAGAGGATTCATTTTAAGCTGGGCAGCCCATTCTGTCAGCAAAGTGACTTTAAAGTCAATGGAAAGAAGGTAAGAACGCTGCATAGAGGAAGGAGTTCTTGGTGCAGGACCGAATTTAGAATATTTATCAGCCATAAAAGTATCGGTGAAAGATAAATCTAGATTCCAGAAACGTTCGACAATATCCCATGTAGAGCGGGCAAGGGCATCAGGAACAGGATAATATTTACGAAGATTAGTAACAACAAAATGTTGGTAGTCGGCATGACTGCCACAGTTAACAGGTAACATAAAAAATCACCTCCAATCGAAAAATATCTGCCGCCGCAAGCGACGGTTCATATTAATCAATAGGCGCAGAGCGCCGCATTTTTCGATGAAGTTGTCAAGTGTTTTTTGGCAAAAAAGTGGGGGATTTTAATAAAAAAGGGATCTGAAGGCCTTGTATTTACTGGCTTAGAGATTCCGAGAGATTATATAGATAAAAAGGAGGACAACGAAGCCCCCATTAGTGAAGAAGAAGCCGCCTTATTTGCAGAGGGTGAAGTTATTGCCATTCTGGAAATTCCGGCGTTAGATATCCGTTATCTGGTGGTGGAAGGGTGTACTTCGGCAGATTTGAAATATGCCATCGGTCACATGAGCGAGACAGCCAGGATTGGTCAGCCGGGGAACTGTGTGTTGGCAGGACACAACGGGAGCAGGTATGGGACATACTTTACACACTTAAACCGCATAGAAGTAGGAGATGAAGTAAAGCTTCTGGATGCTTCCGGGGAAGTGTATCAGTACAGCGTGGCAGATTCCTTTGTGGTTGGACCGTATGACAATACCATAAAGAAGCAGGGGAAAGAGACAGAATTAACTCTTTTTACCTGTGCTGAGCGTGGAACAAAACGGTTCGTGGTGAAATGTGAGCCGGTGGAGTGAGAAAAAACAACATTTTTATAGCCGAACGCAAGAGCCGGCAGAAAGAGAGGATTATATGAAGTAGTCAATCAAAGTCAATGAAGTAAAGAACAGTGAATACAATATCAGAGGGTTTGCAACGGTGGTATTCGGGGCTTCTTTTAAGATTACCAATATCGTTATCCTTGAGAATCGGGAAAAGGGGCAGTTATTTGTATCCATGCCGAGATACCGTAGCAATGAGCGTGACGAAAATAACAGCGTGGTCTATAAGGATATCTGCAACCCGATTACAGCAGAATTTTGTGATGAACTGTATGGGAATATCCTTGATACCTATGAAGAAACGGTAAATAAGGCACAGAACCAGAAGCAGCAGGGAAAGTCAGCAGAGAAAACGGTGGAACTGTCGGAGTTTTCCGTAAAGGTATCTCCTTTTGAGAAAGAAGGCAGTAATATTCGTGGTCTTGCCCGTATTTATTTTGAGGACAGCTTTATCGTGAATAATGTGAGCATCCTTCAGGGAAAGGGCAAGGTGTTTGTGGCAATGCCTTCCTATAAGACAAAGCAGACGGACGAGCATGGAAAAGCAGTTTATCAGGATGTCTGCTATCCAGTTACAAAGGAGTTCCGTGAAAAAACTCTATGGAAAGATTGTAGAGGAATATGAGAAGGCGAAGGAGCAGTCTGAAACAAAGGCTAGAGAGACATCTGAACAACAGATAGTGTCAGAGAGAGCGCAGGAGTATGAGACAACTTCTTTTCGTTAGTGAGGATTAAGTAAAACAATATGCGGAGGGCGGGTTCTTATCCGTTCTCCGAGACAAGAGGAAAATAAGGATAGATGTAGCAGTAAAAATAAATGTGAGGATCAAAAATCAGATAATTGTAGGGCTTTTAAAACTTTAAATTAGAATCAGAGGCAGAAACAAATAAATGACGCATTTGAAATGTGTACTTACATAGATATGCTGGAGAAGAAACTGGATTACATGACGAAGGCAGTTTGTGGATTAAAGAAACAAATCAGAAAAATGTTTTTTCAAATATTTAAAACAGTAGGTATTGCAGTAGGTTTGAATGATACATATATGCGGTTGATGTGCATGAAAGGTATAAAAAAAATGAATAATAAGTAGTTTATTAAGAAAAAAGAAAGAGATAAACTTGTAAAAGTACAATAAATAAAAGTTCTAAAGGAGCGAGTATGGTGGGATTAAATAAAACAAGTGTAATTACTAAAGCGGGTTTGCTTGTAGCATTAGCCATTTTATTGGGGTTTTTGAAGATACCAATTACTAATTTTATTGAAATTCGATTTGGAGTACTTCCGGTGGCAGTGGCAGGCATGTTATATGGACCGGGAATAGGAGCCATTGTAGGAGGACTAGCTGATTTAGGTGGGTATATTGTAAAGCCAACAGGACCATATTTTCCAGGATTTACAATTAGTGGTGTAATTTCGGGTTTAATATATGGTTTTATATTATATAATAAGAAATTTAGTACGTTGAGAATTACTATGTCTCAAGTTTTAAATACTGTGATTGTAGGAATGATTGTGAATAGTATTTGGCTTTCAATATTATATGGAAATTCATTCAGGGTAGTATTTACAATGCGCTTCATAAAGGAGATTATTATAATTCCTATAAATATAGTTTTGTTGTTGGGAATAAAAAGGGTAATGGACAAAAGAAGAGTAGGATAATAAATATGTAAGATGATTAGTATTTGTTGTAATGCTAGAGAATTATAAAAGTGTAAGGGCGATACAGGTTTTTAATATTTATGAAAATATATGAAGGAGATATTGTATTATTTTAATACATTGGGTTAGATGATGAACTATTTAGAAAGTACAAGTTACCTTCACAGTGTGCCTCGGTTTTTACCGAGAGATATTGTAAATGGAAAAACAAAGTTTGATTTGGATATGATTACAAATCTGTTAGAACGACTACATAATCCGCAAGACGGGTTAAAATTTGTTCATGTTGCTGGAACAAATGGAAAAGGGTCAACGGTTACATTTATTAGTAGCATTTTGAAAGAAAGTGGATTGAAAACAGGAACCTTTACTTCACCATTTTTTAATGAACCGACAGAAAGCATAAAAATAAATAACATAGAAATATCAAGAAGTGATTTTGTAAAAAATATTGAGAAAGTAAAAGAAGCATCTGAGTACATAATAGAGGAAGATGGTCGAGGACCTTCACAATTTGAACAATTATGTGCATGTGCATTTTTATATTTTGCAGAAAACAAATGTGATATAGTGGTTTTAGAAGTAGGATTGGGAGGGCGTTATGATGCAACAAATGTGATAAAAACACCAGAACTTGCAGTTATTATGACAATTAGTCTTGATCATACGGAAATACTAGGAGACGCACTTGAGAAAATTGCATATGAGAAAGCGGGAATTATAAAAAAAAGAGGAAAAGTATTGTTATATCCGCAATCTCAAAAGGTGTATGAAGTTTTTGAATCAGTGTGTGAAGAATTGGATGCTGCTTTATACAATACGGTTATGCCTGTTAAATTATCAAGACTTGATTTTTCAGGGCAGACCTTTGTGTTTCCTACAAAAAGCATGAGACAGAATGCGATATTTATCCCATTACTTGGGGAATACCAAGCCCAAAATGCAGCAATGGCTATAAATGCGGCAATTATATTGAGAGAAAATGGATATTGTATAACGGACGAACAAATAAAAAATGGGTTGGCTAATGTGAAGTGGCCGGGAAGATTTGAAGTTTTGCATGATTTTCCAAAGATTCTTGTGGATGGAAGTCACAATGAAGAAGGCGTGGAAATGTTGTGCACGAATTTAAAACAATATTTTCCGCAAAAAAAGGTGATTTTTATTGTAGGTGTACTTTCTGATAAGGCTTATAAAAAAATGCTGATGAACATTTTGCCAATAGCGAAAGAAATATATACGGTTACTCCACGAAATCCAAGAGCACTTCCGGCATGCAAACTGGCAAAGTTTTTTGGGGAAGAGGGCTACCCGGCGGTAGCGTGTGATAGCATTAAGCTAGCAATTGAAGTGGCTCAAAAAGGAGCTACTGAAGAGGATATAATTTGTATTTTTGGTTCATTATATGTAATCGGTGAGGCAAAAAATGTATTAAAAAAGCTTCTTCCTAATCTAAAATAGTTCGGCAAAAGTGGTTGCGAACATATAAATGCAGGGTGTATCATTAATGATGAAACAGAATGTATGATTAGGATTGGAGGAAAATATGGGAAACGTAATTATTTTACAGGAAACAGTGGAAAAACCAATAACATTAATGGGGCAGCGAGCCGGAATTTGTTGGGAATCGGATATATTGAATGCGGAGAAAAATTATAAAAGAGGATTGAGTTGCTTAGAAGCTGAGCATGGAAGAGTGCTAGAATATGTAAATGTAGAAATGATATTGGAGGGGTATTCAGCACGCGTAATTAGAGAGTGGTATACACATATTGGTGGTGCACCAACTAGATTACAGGCAAGCACAAGATATGTTGATTATGGAGAGTTTAAGTATATTATTCCAAATTCAATAAAGAGTAATGAGGATGCCTTAAGGTTATATAAAAAACATATGGAAGGGATAAAAGAACTTTGTTACCAATTCACAGAAGAATTCAATATTCCTAGAGAAGATGTAGCATTATTTTTACCACTTGGAATGGAAACCAGAGTTGTAGATAAAAGAAATTTGAGAAATTTGATGGAGATGAGCCATCAAAGGCTATGTACGCGTGCCTATTGGGAGTATCGTGAACTGATGAGGGATATTTGCGATGCACTGAAGAATATTTCAGAGGAATGGAAATATATTGTCGAAAACTACTTTTTGCCAAAGTGCAAAATAATGGGATATTGCCCAGAAAAACAATCATGTGGTTTGGTAAATATGAATATTTAAGTAGTTGATTGAGCGGTAAGAAAAATCAGTACTTTTTAGAGATGTGTGATATTAAAAGTAATTGGTAAATAGGATAGAGGAATTATTAAAACAACCGAAGGGCAATTTTGTACTTTTTGTAGGAAATAAAAAATTAGTAAAAAGAAGAGAGTTTGAGCAGCATATATCAAATATCCTGGAAAACAAAAAACAAAATTTGATTTTAAGGTTTAAAAAATGAGGCTGATATGGTATAATACAAGACTGTATCGGGCTCTTTTTTGCTTACGAAGCAGAAAGGAATTCATTTTACAAACAAAGATTGAAAAAAAGAAAAATCAGGTGTAGTAAAATAACATAGAAAGGCGGAAATGCTTGAAAACATGGCATTTTCAGACAGGTAAAATACATTATGAAATTAGGAATCGCGATTCCGGCGAACATTGGTAAATGTTCAAGAATCCCCTAAATATGGGCTTTCCAAGGATTTCATTAGCCACGATATGACACCTTTTTCCCTTAAAATCCCCAAAAGTTCATAAAAGTTCATAGCAAAATGGGGGACGAAATGGGGGACAAAATTTACTTGTTTTTATAGAAAAAAAGCCTATCGAGAGGTCACTCGATAGGTTTTTTTAATGCTTTTCCTTGTGATAATTCTTGAGTTAGTGATTCTTCTATACTCAATCCTTTAGAACGTCTATACTTATATGTCTTTCTATCAATACCCCAATATTGACACATAAGTGATTCAGATTTAAACCGTCTTCCATTATGGTCATAACAATATTGTCCACCATTTTTTTTGACTGGAGTAGTAAGTGCCTTTTCAACACTCCAATGATATATCTTAATCCGTCTTTGATATGTTTCAAGTTTGATGTTATAAGTATTACACATTTTTGTAATAGATGGATATGCTTTTCCATTATGGTCTATTTGTGGTTTTTGATGATTAAATGGTTGCTTCATGTTACCCTCCTAAATATGTATTTATACATATATTGTACTATATAGAAGTTTTCTCGCGAAGCCTGATATTTGAGAAATCGACCTTAAATAAGGCTGAAAATGAAATCTAATAGAGAGTGATATTTGCCATTAATAATTGATAAATATAAATAATGATATTTATGAGTATGATATAAGTTCACAATGAAACTTTTGATTTAGATTATGTTGTAAATATGAAGATAGGGTAAGGAAAAATCTATGCAATAATTAAGAAAAAACCTTGTTGAAGTATATAAAGTAACATTTTATAATTATTGTAATGAAATTATACAAGAGAGGTTTGATAAAAATAATGGAACTTATATATTTATACATAAAACAATGTGAGAATGTGTTTGAAAATGTAGAATTTAATTTTTCATCAAATTATATTGCTACAATGAAAAATAATGAATTATTAGTGAAAGAGAATCAAAATACAGTAAAAAATTATTATGGTAATAATGTTAATAGTGTAAGTATGTTTTTGGGAAAAAATGGAATGGGAAAATCTACATTGCTCGATATTTTAGGAATGAATAGAGAAGATAGGATTAATGAAACATATATTCGGCGAAAAGGAGAGTATGAAGTGAAATCTTCATATTTTATATTGTATCATTTGTATGATGATTATTTTGCATTTGAGTTTGTGGATGAAAGTTTTCTCGAAGGAAAAGATAAAATATCAAATATTGATATGGAAAATGAAATAGTACAAAGTGCATTGTATAAGGTTCCTATGGGAAATATTTTCGAATTGGAAGGTGGAGTGTTTAAATACAGAGGTAACATTATAACTCAATGGTTGGAAAATCATGATTGTAAAAAGAAAATAGAATATGCTTATATCACATCTGATAAATATAATAACAGAATTAGTAATAGACATAGAGAATATAGTGATGAGTATACATTTGAGAGAAGATATTATATTGAAGGAAATAATTATGAACATCTATATAAGTATTTTATTTATCTAAAAGAAATAAATAATGACATGTTACAAGAAAAAAATATTGTAATTGAAAATTGTATAAAAATTGAAGACCATATATTTGATAAAGAAAAGGAAAAAGGTGATTATTTACAAGAAAGGAAAAAAGAATTAGACAAATTATTCAATTTGAAAAGCCATATTGAAATTCAAATGGAAAGAAAAATCTTAAAAAAAGAACCACAAAAAGATTTACGAAGTGTGAAAGAACAATTTCTTCATACATTTTATGCGCAGGCAATTGAATCTTATTTTTTGGAACAATTAGTAGGTTGGAGTGAAGTAGATGGATTAGCAATTGATGTTGGAACAACAATTCCAAGTTTAGAAGATATAAAAAATGAAATAAATGATTTAGATAATAAACTAAGAGATGAAGTTATCCATGGATTATCAAAAACAATAAATTTTCAATATGAATATGCACTCCTGCGCTATATAATTGAAAATAATAGAAATGCAAATGGAGATATTGATTTAAAATCTGTACTCATATACACATTAAATCGAGTAGAGATTGCTGCTAATAGTAATATTAATATTTTTGATTTGAATGCTATGTTAAAAATAATACCTCTATTAGAAGAACTACCAGAATGTTATTTTGAGAGTAAAAAGAAAATAAAAATTAGGTGTGATGTAAATAAGCCTGATAAAAAAATAATTGAATTGTTAAAAATATATGATTATTGCTATAACATAAGAAATCATGAAAATGGAAGTAATTGTATTTATCAATTATTGAATATAGAATTACCCAAAATGTCAGAAGGGCAGAGGGTGTTTTTGGACATAGTTTCAAAATCAGTAAGTGCTATATATACAGTGCAGGAAGGTGATAGTCTTGTTTTGCTAATTGACGAACCAGATAGAGCTTTACATCCAGAGTTGGCAAGGCAGTTTTTAAATACATTATTGGAAAATATTAATAAATGTAAAGATAGAAATATTCAAATTATAATATCTAGTCATTCTCCATTTATTGTTACAGACATTCTTCCAGAAAATGTATATGCGATTGATATGGAAAATGGTCATAGAAAGATTGTTAATAATAAAGATACCTATGCTACTAATATATACTATTTATTAATGGATTCATTTATGTTAGAAAATACATTTGGAGAATATTCATATAGGCAATTAAAGAAAATTATGAAACTATTAAATGAGCCAAATAAAATTGGATTAGAGCAAATGAAATGGATAGGGAAAATTATTGATAGAATTGGTGAAAAAACTGTAAAAAAGAAGTTGATGGATTTATATAAGGAACATGATGATTTGAAAACAAAATTAATTGAAAAAATATCAAGTGAAACTAATCAATCAAAACTTATTAAAATAAAGGAAATATTAGAAAGCAATGATTAAGATACCTATATCAGAAAAACAAAAGGAAAATATTGAAAAAATATATTGGGATTGGATGAGTAAACATCATTTAGAGAAGTTCAAGAGTATAATTGAAAATGACAGTGCATTAAAAAAATTGATTGCAAAAACTAATGAGACATTGGATGTATCTATAAAAAAATATCTATTAAGTAATTATAGCAATTTAGAAAAAGTGAAAATTGAAATTGATAAAATGAGAAAAAGTAATGAGCATTTAAATAAAGATACAGAATGCTATTTAAAAGATAGGTATAAAAATTATAGAGATTCTCAAGCTGCTAAAATTGTTAATGTACTTGATGTTACGGTATGTCCATATTGTAATCAAAATCATATAAATATAGTGTATAAAGATGGCAAAATTAGATATTGGGGAGATTTGGACCATTTTTATGATAAAGATGATTATCCTGAAATGGCCATTTGTTTATATAATTTAATACCAGTTTGTAAGGTTTGCAATCAATTAAAGTCATCTCAAAAAAGAACTATAATTAATCCATATAATTTGGAAAAGAAAAGTAATATTAGATTTAAAACAGAGTTTGACGATAAACTTGATTTAGATTATTTACAGGGAAAATCTCTGAATTTCAACATAACGATTGATGAAAAATTTCTTCAAAATGAGGATAAAGAGGAGGTTAAGTTATTTGACTTAGAAAATAGATATAAAAAATTGAAACGAAATGCACAAGAGATTATTATTAAATCTAAGGCATATGATGAAATATATCGAAATCAATTACAAGAGGATTTTTCTTTGAACAATGAAGAATTAGATGCATATATTTTTGGGTATGATGAAAAACATCTGAATAGAATTTTGTCAAAGTTTAATATGGACATAATGAATGAATTTAAAAATAATGAAAAATAAAAAGTCATTTTTGTTATAAAAATATTTGAACTATATGGCTTAGATGGATAAGTATTAGCTGTTTTTATGGCGAAAAATTAAATTCTAAAGGAGAATAGAATAACAAAATAAGACTAGTTATTATAGTCTCCTTTATTTATAAATAAGTTGATTGGGTTCAGATAAATTGTAAACCGAGCATTGTATTGATTAGGTTAAAATCAACTCCGGCATCAATCCATCTGCATATATCGTAGTCAAAAATATTTGTGTCTCGATATGTTTTAAAAGGACTTTTAATACTTTGACCATTAAAATTTAAAAAATTTTCTATTTCATATGATGATGGTATTCCCAAGAAGAATGCCAATTGCAAATAGAAATCTCTATCTTTTACAAACTTTCTACTTTTGGTAGATTTGTAATCAAACCAGGATGTATCAGTAAGAGCCTTTGATTTTAAATATGTTGTAAAAGTTACTTTTTTAGTATCTTTTATAATAAAATAATCTCTAAAATTAATGCTTTGATTGTTGCTTGCTGCATAAATGTTATTGGTGAGCTTTTGTAAGGCATCCAATCTTTCTTTATTATTTTTCTTTCCCTGAAGTATTTTATTCATATCTTCAATATCATATCCAACCAAATCATAATTGACATAATAGTAGAATTTTTCTCGTAGTTTTACTAAATCAACAACTTTAGAAATAAATTCATTTTGTATAGATTCAATAGAAAACTTAGATTTATGTATATGAGTGATGTTTTTTTCATCATATAAAGATACTAATTTTTTGTATAGGGTTGTATATTCATCAATCATAGCAATACGCTTGAGAATCGTTCTATTGTAAATTTTTCTTTTATTGTTACTATCATTAAGAGCTTCATATTCATTGGCATATCCATATTTATTTAAAAAAGTATTTAAGTTCATAATGCCTATAGTTAAATCTTCGATATAGCCTTTGTAATCGCCCCAAAAAGCATTTCTAATCTCATATGGGAGAATGTTATACCCACCTATGGAAAATGGCATATTAGCCAATCTAAAGGCTTGTAGAGCTAATCTATAATCATCTTCATGAAGAAAGGAAGAAGAGTAGATATTGTTCATCAGCATATCAATTTCTTTTAAATCATTATTATAAACAGCTTTGCAAGCATCTTCGTTAATATCAAGAAAAGTATCTAAAATTTCTAATTTTGTCATAACAACACATCCTAAGTGATTTTTTTACAGTATAGCATAAAAGAAAATATATATTAAGAAATTTTTTGCTTGCATTTTTGATTTTGGAATAGCACAAAAATGAACTGAAAATTTGATAAGAAAATTTCATACATCTAAACTTTAGCTTAGATGTAATTCATTTAATTTTGGTGTTGTAAAACTTACAAATTTGTATATAATGGAAATGTGAATAGAAATATTCTCAATGTGCAAGCATTTTAAGTTGTGGACAATTGGAAGTCGTTAATATCCAAATCATTATGGTGAGTAGAGCAACATACAACAAACATAAGTGTGCTAACATAGTACACAAGGCTTGCAACTAGCAGGAAGTTGTAAACAATTAGAAGTTTTTAAAATCTAAATGAATATGATGAGTTGAGTTGCAGACAAGAATCATATGTATGCTTTGGATAGCATACAAGGTTGACAACCAACAGGAAACTTGCATAAATAAGAAATATTAAAAAAGAATGGTAGTTTTTATTCCTTTTAGAAAATTTATTGTATATGCTGCATTATGTCGGGTATGAGACTTTAAACCATACCGAGTGGTCGGGCTGGAGACCTAAAATCCATTCGTATGTAGAGTAAACTATTAAAAATCTTGAAAGGACTGATTTTATCAGTCCTCTTTTAACAATGGAAATAAACAAAGTATTAGCAAATATTACTTGTTGGAAAACATTGATTAAAATTTAAAAGATGCATATAATATAATGAGTATCGGCAACAACTAAAATTAATTACTTGACAAAATATGTGTTCTATGGTATAAAGTAGATGAGCAGAGATACTCTTCACTGGGTTGTGCATAAGACAACTAAAAAGCTTATGGATAAGTTGTTTTTTAGGAAACAACAACTCAATAGTACGAGACCATTTATAAAGGTAGTGCTATATCCAGTATGGGGATTAAACCATATGCTATCGTTTAGGTCATGCCTGAACAAACTTCCAGTGGTAAAAAAGTATTTACAAGGTAGAGAAGTCAGTTCTCTACCTTTTTTCTTTATGGAAAGGAAAATATATGTACATAAGTAAAAATCAAATTGTAAGAAGAATAAGACGAGCAGCAACCAATTACAAACGATACTTAGTTGGAAAAACATTTATGTTTATATATGATAAAAGATATATTGAAGTAATGTTTACAACTAAAGCATTTTTCCATTTGACTGGCGTAAATTCAAATTTAACTGCAATTAATTTTTATAAACATGCTATATTAGAAAATGGATTAAAAGCATCTGAAATATCATTTGATTTAGACCATCCATTTGATTTTGCAAATTTAAAAACACAATGTTTAAAGGATTTATATAAAATAACAATAAAGGATATTTTAGTTGCTGATAATGTAGTGACAGCTACTGCAATATATAAGTTAGCTCTTACAGAATTGGAAATAACATTATGTTTAGGTCAAGATACAGATGTTAATGGAAATGTTATTAGTGATAGGTGGATTCCATATTCATTTAGAGTTGAAGAAATTGATAGTGATAAAATAGATAATTTATATGAAGTAACACATATTTTTTGCAAAGAAACAAATGCTTCCAAAAAACAAAAATATAGTAATATGACATTTGGAAACAAAGAAACTCTAAAAGAGCTCCCAAATGAGATTAGAGAAATGCTAGATGAAGAATTAATATAGAAATATTCATAGGCATTTTGCTTAATTGTTCTAATTTATCGTATGTTTTTTCTGGTTTCATACTTATATCTTCTCCAAAACAGTATATAAAATTTTGATGTTTATGCCAACAAGAAAAAGGCAATAGAATTATTTCTATAAATCTGATATACTGATTTAATTAATACAAGGAGGATTAGAATGAACAAGGAACTAGAAGATTTGAAAATTGAGTTAATGTTAAATGGTAAAGCTCAATATTTTTATAATATTGAAGATTTTTTTGTACATATGTTTATTCCACAAAAAAATGGAGAAGGTTATCATTCAGAATATATTATTGAAGGTGTAAATGAATTAACTATAATTAAAAAATATAAAAATGGTGTGTATAGTGCAAAACTAGATAATAAAAGTGGAGTATGTACTTTCTTTCCTAGAATAATGAAACCTAAAGAGATTATAGATGCATGTATAGAAGCATTTAATAATAGAATAAATGAAAAAAATGTAAATGGATATGTAGGTAAATGTAATTCTGGAATATTTATTTTGTTTAAATTAAAAGGAAATAAAATTTTAGGAGCATATCCATATTACAAACAAGATAAAAATGATTTTTAAATGTTTATACCTCTAAGCTAAAGTTTAGAGGTATAAAACTTATGAATAATAACAAAAAGAAAACATATATACATCTTTATCCAATACTATAAATAAATGAAAACTATCAAATTCCCAATAGTAACCAGTCATCAAATTGTCTGGTTCATTTTTTATTATATAGAATTGTGCTTTCTCTATATTGGTTTTATTAAAAAATTGAAATTTGTGATTGTCTAAAACAAATAACTCATTTAATAGATATAATATAGAATTTCTAACTTTTATATTATATAAATTATCTATCCCTTGAGATTTATAAAACCAAGAAGAAAAAGATTTATACATTTTCCCAGTTTCAAATATTTGATTTAAACTAATTTGAGATAATTGAAAATCATTGTTTAAAAAATCAATTAATTTAGGAATACATCTTTTATCACTATCTTCATTTGTTTTATAAAAATTTTCTTGATATTGTTTAAAATAATCTTTTAAATTATTTGTTGTGAATTTATGTAATTCCATTTTATGAACAGTATTCCATATACACATATTGTTATATGAGGCAATACAATCTAAATAATTGTTAATTTGTTCTAATTTTTCTTCGCTTGTCATACAAAACACCTCTTTTATTTATTATTTTATATAAAAGAAAATTTGAATATTACCCAAAAAGGAATAAAAAAGAAAGCATTGGATTGTCACCAACACTTTCTTATAAATTATATTTCTCTCGAAGGGGGTAGAAAATGTATTTAACTGATATGTTTTCCCAATATTGTTTTGAAATTCTATAATTTTTGAAAAAACTATTTCTTTTATTATAATCTTTTTTCTCTTGAGTTACATAGTCAAAATAATGTTCAGATTCTTTGTTTTTTAAGTAAATAATATTATTTTCATCACTCATAAAAACATAGAGAGTTATTTGAGGGTAAAATCCCAGGTATCTTTCTAACATTAACCATATACAAATGATATTTTCATAAATCTTTTTCAAACTCATGTTGTTGCATTTATCTATTAAACCAATATTAATATGATTATTGGAAGATGCAGTTCCAAGGAAGAAGAAACCAGCAGCAACCATATTAAAGAGTGAATAGTAATTTTTCTTGATTTCTTTTGGAGATTTTTCTACATCTTTTTCACACTCTAATTGTTCCTTAATATTAGCATAATTGGAATAATCATCTTCAATTTTATAATTTAGAAAATTTGTTTGGAAATTATATAATTCTGCAATTGATTTATAATAGTCATTCATAAAAGGAGAAAAGACAGGAATTCCATTTATAATATTTTCCTTATCTTTGATTGGGTACTTATCAAAAATAAGTTTATATAATTGATATACAGAACTTTGATTTTCTGTAGTAAAAATATTAATGCAATTATTGTCTAAAAAAGAGAATAGACTATCAAGCTCTAAGGGAGTATTAGAGTTACGCATCATAGGAATAATTTCTCTGATAATAAATTCATTTCTATAGATGTTGTTCCAAATTTTTCTATTGTTGAGTTTTATAGAATTAATATCTCTGGAAGAATAATTTTCATAATATTGTGAGAGGGTATATTTTGTAAGCACATAGAGAAAAGTAGTAGTATCTGTTGCTTGCTTTTTAATTATCAATCCATGAGATGCTAAATCTGAAATCATATCATTTGCCTTGTGTTCATTTACTTTATAAAAAATTCTAACCAATGAAATAAGTTGACTTCTAAGCATAAAGCCTTTCCCAAGATAAAAAATAATGTTTGTAATAGGAATATTACGATTAAAACATTCCTGTTTTGCTTCTTTAGATTTACTTCGAGCAGAAACATTTTGACTTTTTGACATGTGTATTCACACTCCTATATATTTGTTAAAAGTAAGTTATTTAACTTACTTTATATAATAGAAGTGAGGAAAGATTTTTATTGAATGAGGGTAGTCTGAATTAAAAATATTTTTGGAATAAATTTACCTCTAATCATTAGATTAGAAAGTTTATTACCACTAAACTTTCATTAAGAGGTAGTACATAAAAAATGACTAAAAAATACGAGGGGGGGTAGAATACTAGTGACTTAAAATATTTTATTACTCTTTTTTTATTTCATAAAAAAGGAGGTTTTATGTGTTATGACTAAATTACATAGTCATCTAAAGAAAGGTTTTATTAGTGTATTATCTTTGACTTTGATATTTTCTAATATAAGTGTATATGCAATTGATGATACAACAAATATCATTATAGAAGAAGATAGTTTAGATGATATTTTAATACATAATCATGATAGTTATTCTTATGAAGAAGATAATAACATAGATTTATATTCAAACAGTGAAGAAATATCAACACATTCAATAGGAAGTTTTGATATAACATTAACTCCAAATACAAGTGGATATGGTTCTGTATCACTTGATTGGGGAAACTATAATTATGCAAATAAGAATTTCAAAGTATATAAATCTTCTAATGGTGGTAAATCATATGAAACAGTTGGTATTGATTATACTTCTATAAAAGAAGTGAACTGCTTACAAATATATCCATGTACAGAAGCTAATGGTCAATTAAAAAAGTGGATGGAAACTAATGGTTATGGTAAAGGAATTATTAAAGTTGATTCTGTTTATTGGGATGATTTCAACAATGCACCAACTAATTATTTGTATAAAAATTCAAGTGGACAATGGAATTATGATGTTGTATTATTTGGTACTTGGGATAATAATGCAGGAGCAAAGGGATTAAATGCAACATCATATGAATTAGTAAAAAAATATATTGAGGAGGGTAAGGGTGTTATTATGGGACATGATGTTGTCTATCCAGGAGATTTTGGTTCGGGAAGGTATTATTCATATTTATTAGCACCTTATTTTGGAATAGAGGTTACAGATAAATCTACTCTAGTAGGAACAGAATTAAAAATAATGAATAAAGGATTATTTACTTCTTATCCTTGGTATATAGGGGATATTGGAGATATATTAATAGTTCCTCCATCACATTCATACCAATCAGTAACTAATGCTACAATATGGTTATCATATGTTGGTCAAGAAAATTTAGCTCCATATTTATCAACATATAATAATTGTGCTATGATACAAACAGGGCATAGTAATGGAGCTGCTACATCTGATGAACAAAAAATATTAGCAAATTTAATATTTTATATGAATCAATTGCTATTTAATACATATACAACAAATGATGCATCTGCTCAAGATGTAGCTAAACCTAATAATCCTTCTGTTTCTATTAATAATGACAAATTTACTTGGAGTGCTACTGATAATGGTTCTACTTATTACTATTATGTTGAAAGTTATGATAAAAATGACACTACCTCATCTGGTTTAATTGATAAATCTAAAACTAAAAGTTTAATTGTTACAACAGGAGTTAAATCTTATAGATATATTTTAGATAATAATGAAAATACTAAAGTGACTTCTACTACTGGTACTAGCACTACTAATACATCTTTAAAAATAGATAGTTCTAAAAAATATTTACATATTATAGCAATTGATGGAGCTGGTAATGTAAGTGATACTACTACTTATGAAATCCCTCAAACTATTAGTTTTACTACTTCTATTATTTGGAATGATAACAATAACAAATATGGTTTTAGACCTTCTAACTATGTTTTAAAACTCATTAGAAATGGTGAAGTTTTTAAACAAGTAAAGTTAAGTTTGGTCCTATGTCAAGATTTAGTACAAGTTAAAATGAGAAATTTCTCCCCATTTTAACCTGCCAGAAGCTCAGCCTCAGTGTTCGTTCTTTCATACACTTGTTCGAATTCGTTTGGCGACATATAGTTGCAATGGCTATGAATTCGTTTCGTATTGTAGAAAGCTTCCAGATATTCAAAAATCAACTGGTATGCTTGCTTATAATCACGGATTTTAAAGCGATTGAGCCATTCACGTTTGATAACAGAATGAAAGGATTCAATGCATGCATTATCCCACGGAAAAGCTTTCTTCGAGTAGCTACGCTGCATATTTTCGGTTGCTTTTTTATATTCCTTTGCAACATATTGGCTGCCACGATCCGAATGGATAATTAATGGTTGATCAATATTTCGGCGAGCTTTGGCTTTGTTTATAGTATCAATCACGCAGGATACTTCCAGTGTTTCTGAAAGTGTCCAGGCTATGATTTTTCTGGAAAATAAATCCATAATACTGGTCAGATAGACAAATCCGTCTATTGTCCAGATGTAGGTGATATCCGAACACCAGACAGCATTCGGGCGGTCAGGATTAAACTGTTCATCAAGGATATTTTGTAATTCTGTGCTGAAATCAGAATCTTTTGTGGTGATGGTCCATGGTTTGCTCCACTGAGCACGGATTCCCATTTGGCGCATATATGTACCAACGGTTCTTTCCGAAATGACTTCACCGGTTTTTCGCAGTTCTACAGTGATTTTCGGAGCACCGTAGTTCTGCTTGGAATCATCATAAATATCCTGTATTTTTGCTTTTACAGCTTCACGACGTTTTTCTGTATCAGAAGGTACGTGGTGGAGCCATGCAAGATATCCTGAGCGAGAGACACCTAAAAATTTCAACATTCCGGAGACGGAAACCCGGCGTCCAGCCTTTTTGGCAGCTTCTGTCTTCTCAGTCACTTCGAGATAAATGGCTTCCGTCATTTTCCCAGTTCTAGCACCACAGATTGCCGGACAAGTTTTGGAAATACTACCAGAAATATAAAAATAGGGAAATCAATGTGGCTGAATTCGCGAGATTGATGAAATGCTCGAGAGTAACGATATATAAGTATCTTTCGATGGTGGGATAGAGAAATGAAGAATATGTGATTGTAGACTTTTTAAGAGGAGTCTCTTGTTTAGGAAAAAAGATGGACTGGATCTGAAAAATACGATAAAATTTATAATAGATACATTATGAGGAAGGTTTAATGGATGCAGAATAGGGAAAATGATATCGTTTTATTTATGGATGAAAATATACAATTAGAAGTTCCGGTATCTCAAGACGGAGAATCAGTATGGTTATCGGCTAACCAGATGGCTGTTTTGTTTGATAAAGACGAAACAAACATCAGAAAACATGTAAATAATATATTTAAGTCTTCAGAAGTTGATAAAAATAACAACACGCAAAAAATGCGTGTTGATGGTGTAAAGCAGTCAGTTGCATTTTATTCTTTAGATGTGATCTTAGCAGTTGGATATAGGGTAAATTCAAAAAGAGGTATAGCATTTAGAAAATGGGCAAATAATGTTCTTAAACAATATATTATGAAAGGTTATGCTCTTAATGAGAGGCGTCTTCAGGCACTTCGAAAAACGGTTGACATTCAGACAAGGATGCTTGCGGATGCACTTGACATAGAGGAAAAAGATGTGCTTAGGGCTGTAAATGAATATACGGAAGCGTTGCTTTTGCTTGACCAATACGACCATCAAACATTATGTAAACCAGATGGAAGTGCGCCTATATATCGCATTACCTATGATGAATGTACTCGGATGGTTGGAAGAATGAAAGATTCTTTTCATACAGATGTTTTCGGGGTAGAAAAAGAAGCCGGAAAAGTAGCAGGTATAATTGCTGCGATATATCAAAGCGTTTTTGGACAAGATGCATATCCATCGGTAGAAGAGAAAGCTGCAAATTTATTGTATTTTATGATTAAGGATCATCCTTATGCTGATGGTTGTAAAAGAATTGCAGCATCACTGTTTTTGGAATTCTTAGATAAAAACAATGTGTTGTTTCTGGATGGAGAAAAGAGACTTAGTGATGGAATGGAACGTTGGTAGCCATTACTTTGATGATTGCAGAATCAAAAGTTGATGAGAAAGAAATTATGATAAAACTGGTAATGAATCTGTTGAAATTATAACAGTATACGTTAAAAAAGATCAATCACATAAAAGTATAATATCCCAATCAGCAATGAATTAAGAGAGGATGTGAGAATTATGTGTAATCTGAGTACAGGCATTGAAGAAAAAGCTACAGAAAAATTCATTTTGAATATGTATAAAAAAGGTTATACATTAGATCAAATTGCAGACGTTGCAGAAACAAGCGTGGCTGCTGTGGAAGCAGTCATTAAGAAGAAAGAGCCTGCAATGGCATAGGCGACAAGTGAATACGAAAAGAATCAGGCAGTAGATCAGAAATGATTTGCTGCCTTGCCCTAACAAGAAGAAGCACCAAATGACTCGCAAATCATTTGGTGCTATTTTTATGCTGTTTTTTCGTTTCACAATCATTCCCGCAATGTATTAAGTAGCCAGAATAGAGCACGAGTGGAGAAGTGAAAAAATAGGACATCAATAGAAAGAGACCTTAACTGTATCACAGTGAGGTCTTTTCTTTATGCCGTGTGTCCAGCGAAGCTGGACCACACTAGCCGGTGTAAGTCCGGTCACGGTAATCGCCAGTGAGCCGTGTAGCTAAACTCGGT
>ERZ831773.305-NODE-305-length-68189-cov-65.819591_pt1 | contig 68189 bp, 57 predicted proteins | sample MGYA00519696_ERZ831773 | MGnify/ENA primary metagenome ERZ831773 (study PRJEB31850, sample SAMEA3708720) | human gut metagenome | biome: human gut; feature: human-associated habitat; material: faeces | place: China | collected 2014 ...
CATCGGCAGCGTACATGCCGTAGTTGACCACCTCGTGGCCCATCGGCTCTACGACTTTCTTCAGAGCGGCCTCGATGATGCCATTCTTTGCGGCCTGACTGTTCTCGTTGATAAGCGCGATCTTCATAGCGATAGCTCCTTTATGCAGACTATTCATGACAGTGTTTTGGATTGTATGATGTCCTACAATCCTTCTTGCCTTTATCATACACACCGCGCAAGAAAATGTCAACGGGTATTTTCAAACTATAAGGGATTTTTCGTGTTTCATTCACAAATTTCAGGCGGAATACGGCAATTGAAGCTCTTTGTTCAAAAAACAACCGGTTTTTTCAAAAGGTGTTTGACATCATACAATAGACCGCGCTATAATTGTTCTAAGAAAAACAGGAGCGCAGCTTTGCACATCCCTGCTGCGGGGGCTGTTTTTGTACCCAAAAATATCCTATTGCGTATTTTTAAAGAGGAGGAGGCTGGTCCTTATGGCAGAACCGGCAACAGAACTGAACAGTCTGAAGCGGGTGTCTATCGTGCAGCAGGTGGAGCAGGTCATTGCAGACCGTATTGTGGACGGTACCTATGCGGTGGATACCAAGCTCCCTGCGGAGATGACCCTGAGCAAGCAGCTGGGAGTGGGGCGCGGTACCGTGCGGGAAGCATTCCGCTTGTTGGAGGCAAAGGGGCTTGTGGAGATCCGTCCCGGGCGCGGAGCCTTTGTGGCAAGTGATAAGGAGGCGGGCGCAGAGCAGACAGTGCAGTGGTTCAGAGCCAACGAAATGGAGCTTTTGGACTGCGTGCAGGTGCGCAACGCACTGGAGCCGCTGGCTGCCCGCCTGATGGCAGAGCGCAGCCAGCCCGAGGATCTGTTGGAACTGCAACACATCCATCAAAAATTTGTCGAAGCAGTGGAAAAACAGGATGCTGCCACCATTGCAAAGTATGACGAAAAATTCCACACCAGCATCGTCAAAGCCAGCCGGAACCAACTGCTGATCAAGATCAACCATCAGACCTGTGAGCGCATCAAAAACTTCCGGCAGCGCACCTTCCAGCACAACCAGAACGCCTTGAACGCCATTATGCCCCACGCCAAAATTCTGGCAGCTCTGCAGGCAGGGGATGCTGATGCCGCCGAGCATTATATGCACAGCCATCTGGAGTTGGTGGCACAGGATCTGATCAGCATGACCAGGGACGGAAACGTCTCCTTATAAGAGGAAAAAAGGGCACAGCCCGTAAAAAAGCATACGCAGGCACCCGCAGGGCGCTGCTCCGCTTCTTTGGAAAGCGGGGGGAGCGGCTGCGGGTGCTTTTTTGCAAAATTGTAGGACGGTGCAACATGTTTTGCCGCTTTTGAGACGAAAAATTGCAACATCCGTGCGGGTTTTGCAACATGGATACAAGCTTTTGTGCAAAGAGATAAAAAAACGATATATTTTTAGGTGATTCTGGAAATTGAAATTCTTTGCAAAGTAAGGTATTCTATAAGCATAAATACGGATTGTCCTACAATCCTACAACGTCGGACTTCTCGTCAATCAAACGATTCGGCAGAAGCAGCTGCACGAAAAATGCTTCTGCCCAAGAAAACAGGAGGACACTGTTATGAAAAAGATCTCTCGCCGCAGCTTTCTGAAGGTCGCCGGTATCGGCGCAGCAGCTTTGGGTCTGGCCGCTTGCGGCGGCTCTTCCGCAAGCACTACCACCAGCACCGCCAGCTCCACCGCAGCTTCCGCAGGCGGCAGCGATGCCGATTTTACCAACACTACCCTGACCCTGTACAGCCCCGGCGGCGAAAACAGCGTGCCCACCAAGACCATCATCAAGTACGGTGAGTTGATCGAAGAGGCGACCGGCGGCGCAGTCAAGTGCGATGTGCAGTACGGCGGCACGCTGGGCAACGATGCCGAGGCAATCGAGTCCACCCGTATGGGCACCATTGATCTGATCTTTGCAGGTACTTCCGGCTTTACTTCCTTCTACGACAAAGCCAAGGTCATGGATCTGCCCTTCCTGTTCACCAGCGCCGAGGAAGCCAACGAGGTGCTGAACAGCACCGACATCGGCGAGCAGATCTTTGCCGACTTCGGTGATTACGATCTGGTCTATCTGGCTGAGGGCGACAACGGTATGCGTCATGTTTCCACCGTCAAGAGCTGGGGTCAGATCGAGAAGGCTGACGACGTGATCGGCTTGAAGATTCGCGTGCCCCAGAGCCAGATGTACACCGACTGCTGGAGCACGCTGGGCGCTACCCCCGTGGCACTGGCTCTGACCGAATTGACCACCGCCCTGAGCAATGGCACCGCACAGGCACAGGACAACGCCACCTACCACGAAGTAGCAAATGCTACTTGGGACGATATCGGCTACTTCAGCTTTATCAACTATATGTGGATGGGCTGCACCATGGCTGCCAACAAGACCGCTTGGGGCAAGCTGAACGAGACCACCCAGAATGTGCTGCGCGAGAAGGCAAAGGAAGCTGCACAGTTCAGCTTTGACTGCATCGCTGAGGATAACGTGACTGCCCGCAAGACCATGGAAGAGGGCGGCGTGCAGTTCTGCGATAACCCGGACATCGACTCCTTCAAGAAGAAGCTGGACATCCCCGCATACTACACCCGTTATGCCAGCGAGGCATGGTACGATCAGAGCCTGGTCGACACCATCTACAACTACGGCAATAAGTAAGACGGGAATCTCCCGAAGTTCGTTGTATTTGCAGCGGCGCAGGCCGATTTTCGGATGGGCCTGCGCCTTTTTTTAACAAAGGAATGGCAACATGAAAGTTTTGACAAAGATCACAGACACCATTTCCAAGGTGGCTGAGTGGATCATTATGGCAATGATCCTTGGCTTGGTTGGACTGATCGTGACCGAGCTGTGCCGCCGCAACTTTTTGAACCAAAGCTGGCTGCCCACCACCGAACTGTGCGGTATCCTGTTTTTGTGGATGGCATTTATCGGCATCATCCCCCTGTACAACAAGTCCGGTCTGATCCGGCTGGATTTCCTTGTCACCCGCCTGCATGGTGTTGCTGCCGAGATCGTGTGGTACATCACCGATTTGGTAGGTCTGGGTCTGGGCGTCGTGATGATCATGGCCTTCAATGCACAGTACCGCTTTGTGGCCTCCCGCACCTATGCCACCATGCCCAATGTTCACTATACTATCCAATACATCCCTATGGCGATTGCCGGTGTGTTCATTGCGCTGAAGAGCTTTGAGATGCTGGTCGGCCACATTGCCGCTAAGAAAGGAGGGAAGGCTGCATGATCCTCTTCCTGCTTGCATTTGTTGCATTTCTGATCATTGGCATTCCCATCTCGGTGTCCATCGGCTTCTCTGCCGTGCTGGGCTGCCTGTCTCTGGGCTACCCGCTGGTGGTCATCGGTCAAAAGATGGTTTCCGGTATTGACAGCTGGCTGCTCATCGCCATTCCGCTGTTCATTCTGGCGGGCAACCTGATGAACGCCGGTAAGATCACCGACGAGCTGTTCGGCACCGCCCGCGAGCTGGTGGGCTGGATTCCCGGTGGTCTGGGTCACGCCAACGTGCTGGCCTCGGTCATCTTTGCCGGAATGTCCGGCTCTGCTTCTGCCGACGCTGGCGGTCTGGGCGCTATCGAGATCAAGGCCATGCGTGACCACGGCTACGACGATGATTTCTCCGCTGCCGTTACTGCTGCCTCCTCGGTCATCGGCCCCATCTTCCCGCCCTCGATCCCGCTGATCATATACGGCGCGTCGGCCTCGGTCAGTGTGTCCAAGCTGTTTATGGGCGGTGTGATCCCGGCGCTGGTCATGGCAGTGCTGATGATGGTGCTCATCTACATCTACGCCGTCAAGCGCGGCTACGAGCGCACCGCTTTCAACCTGCGCAATCTGGCGCGTCAGTTCGTTCATGCGCTGCCCGCCTGCATCACCCCCGTGATCATTCTGGCAGGCTTTACGCTGGGCTGGTTCACCCCCACCGAGGCCTCTGCAGTGGCAACCATCTATGCGCTGATTATCTCTGTGCTGGTCTATAAGAGCATGGATCTCAAAACCTTCCTGCAGTGCCTGAAGGAAAGTGCCATCTCCTCTGCAAACACACTGTTCATCATCGGTACTTCCACCCTGTTTACCTACGTCATGGCCAAGGAGGGCATCTCCGCCCTCATCGCAAACACCATCACCGGTGTTTCCTCCAACCCGGCGGTTGTCATGTTCATTATCAACATCATCCTGCTGATCCTTGGCATGGTCATGGAGCCCGGCGCTATCCTGACCCTGATGCTGCCCGTGCTGCTGCCCATCGCCAACACCATGGGCTACAATCTGGTGTACTTCGGCGTTGTGGTGGTGCTGAACCTGATGATCGGTCAGGTCACTCCTCCCTTCGGCGTGTGTCTGTTTGTCATTTCGGACGTGAACAAGATCAAGCTGGAGCGCATTTACAAAGCAATCCTGCCCTTCCTGGTTCCGCTGTTGATCACGCTGGCTGTCACCTGTACCTTTCCGCAGGTCGTTACCTTCCTGCCGGATATGCTGCTGGGTGCAACGGCTGCGTAAAAACGTACATCTTCAAATCTGATTGAGAGGGATACATATTATGGAACTTGCTATGCAACAGGAAAAAGCAAAGCAGCTGCGCGCAGACATTATCAAGATGCTGTATCTGTGCCAGTCCGGCCACCCGGGCGGATCGCTGTCTCTGGTGGAAATGCTGATGGCTATCTACTATAACACCGCTCATGTGGACCCCAAGAACCCCAAGTGGGAGGATCGTGACCGCATTGTGCTGAGCAAGGGTCACGGCTGCCCGGCACAGTACGCCATTCTGGCAGATCTGGGTTTCTTCCCCCGGGAGGATCTGTGGACCCTGCGCAAGCTGCACAGCCACCTGCAGGGCCATCCCGACTGCAACAAGACGCCGGGCATTGATGTGAACACCGGATCTCTGGGACAGGGCGTCAGCGTGGCAGGCGGTCTGGCTATGGCAGCCAAATACCTGCACAAAGACTACCGGGTATACGCCATTCTGGGCGATGGCGAGATCCAGGAAGGTCAGGTGTGGGAGGCAGCCGAGAGCGCTGTGAAGTACGGTCTGGACAATTTTGTGGTTCTGCTGGATCACAATGGGCTGCAGATCGACGGCACCAATGATCAGGTCATGCCGGTGGGCGATCCCTGCGCCAAGTTTGCCGCCTTCGGGTTTGAGACCGTCAAGGTGGATGGCCATGATATTCAGGCCATCGTGGATGCCATTCAGGCACCCGTCACCCCGGGTAAGCCCCGTTTCATCTGCTGCGAGACCGTGAAGGGCAAGGGCGTTTCCTTTATGGAAAACGTGGTCGGCTGGCACGGCAAGGCACCCAATAAGGAAGAGTATATCAAGGCTATGAAAGAACTGGGGGTAGAAGTAGATGGCTGAAAGTAAATCTATGCGCGTCGCCTACGGCGAGGCATTGCGTGATATCGGTGGTCTGAATGAGAAGGTCGTCGTCTGTGATGCAGACCTTGCACACGCTACCATGACCAACATCTTTGCCGAGAAGTATCCCGAGCGGTTCTTCAACTTCGGCATTGCCGAAGCCAACATGACCTGTGCTGCAGCAGGCATGGCACACAGCGGCCTGATCCCCTTCATCAGCACTTTTGCACTGTTTGGTACCGGCCGCGCCTACGAGCAGATCCGCAACAGCATTGCCTACGTCAATGCCAACGTCAAGGTGGCGTGCAGCCACAGCGGATTGTGCGTGGGCGAGGACGGCGGCAGCCATCAGACTGTGGAAGACATTGCCCTGATGCGCGTTGTGCCCAACATGACCATTCTGGTACCCTGCGACCCCATTGAGACCCGTAAGGCGGTTAAGGCAGCGATCGACATCAAGGGTCCTGTGTACATCCGCGTGGCACGTCCGGTGTCCGATGTGTACACCGAGGAGGACACCCCCTTTATCCCCGGCAAGGCCAACGTGATGAAGGATGGCTCTGATGTGGCGATCTTTGCTACCGGACTGATGATCCCGGAAGCTTTGAAGGCAGCGGATGCGCTGGAGGCCAAGGGCATCAGCACCGCTGTTGTCAACTTCCACACCATCAAACCCTTTGATACCGAGACTGCACTGGCCTATGCCAATAAGTGCAAGGCTGTTGTTACTGCCGAGGAGCACAGCATCATCGGCGGTCTGGGCGGTGTGACCGCAGAGACCATTGCCGGTAAGTGCAGCTGCAAGTTTGACCGCGTGGGCATTATGGATCGTTTTGGTCAGAGCGGCTCGCCCGCCGATCTGTTCAAGGAGTACGGTTTGACCGCCGAGAACATTGCAGCCCATGCCGAGGCGCTGCTGAAGTGAGCGTCTGCTGAAAAAAGGGGAATACAGGTATGAAATTCTACATTGATACGGCCAACGTGGACGAGATCCGCAAGGCAAACGATATGGGCATCATTGCCGGTGTCACCACCAACCCCAGCCTGATCGCCAAGGAAGGCCGTGATTACGCCGAGACTCTAAAGGAGATCACCTCCATTGTGGATGGCCCCATATCCGGCGAGGTAAAGGCCACTACGCTGGATGCTGCAGGGATGATTAAGGAAGGCCGTGCTATCTACGCACTGGATCCTGCGCACATGGTAGTGAAGATCCCCATGACGGCAGAGGGTCTGAAGGCCATCAAGGTGCTGAGCAGTGAGGGCATTCCCACCAACTGCACCCTGATCTTCAGTGCAAATCAGGCGTTGCTGGCAGCCCGTGCTGGTGCTGCCTATGTCAGCCCCTTTCTGGGGCGTCTGGACGATATCGGCCAGCCCGGCATCGACCTGATCCAGACCATTGCCGAGATGTTCGGCAATTACCCCGACATCCATACCGAGATCATCGCTGCTTCGGTGCGCAATCCCATCCATATCACAGACTGCGCACTGGCTGGTGCACACATTGCCACTGTGCCCTATAAGGTGCTGGAGCAGATGATCCACCACCCCCTGACCGATGCCGGCATTGAAAAGTTCCAGAAGGACTACGTTGCCGTCTTTGGTAAATAAGTGTGTTCCTGCCGCCGGTGCGTCCCGTAGCGCCGGTACAGGTTCCTGCAAAAAGAGCTGCCGCGCCGGTTTTTCCGGTGCGGCAGCTCTTTTTTTGTGTGGAAAGAAACGAAAAAGAATACGACGGATGTCATATCCCTTTACAGTTTTTTCGGTGTTCCGGGCTTGAAAACGATTCCTTATCGATACGCCTGGCTTACACGCAGGCACAGGAACTGATGTGTGCGGAACGTGTGATGGACATTCAGGATTCTTTACCGGAGATCGTTTTCTATGAAGATCATCTGCCACTGTGTGCCTATCTTTCTGCTTATAAAAAGGAGGAACTGCTTCGGCACTGAAGTGCACCCCATTTCCTAAACAGTATACCATACTATCTAACAAATGGGGTGCATTTCATTTTTTGATGAAGTCCATCTTTCATTAGCTGCTTAACTTAACGGCATTGGGGGGGGGGGGGGGGGGGGGGGGATGGCATCCTCTCTTTGAAATAGGAGCAAAAGCCGTCAGAGCCTGCCAAACCGGAAAACAGAAAGAAAGACCACAGCTTTCTGATTGCGCTCGCTGTGGCGATCGCCATCATCCTGATTCTGTGGGTCATCAAGAAGTTCTGAACTGTACAGGATCGGCACGTTTTTTCGGGATCGCAAAGGTCTAAAGTCCCCAAGCGTCCAACTTACAACAAAAATGAGACAGGCGACCCACCTTTCGGGAAGCCTGTCTCATTTTTCCGTTGGGGGCTATTTGCATTGCTGAGCAACAGCCCGGTTTGGAAACTCAGTGATCGAAGGAGAACGGGGGATTACTTAAAGGCTGATATCCTTTCCGCCATTGAGCTTGCTGAAGGCCAGCAGGGAAATGACGGTCAGGATGGTCATGATGGTGGACAATGCGGCTGCAGTGCCGTAGTTGCCGCGGATGACCTCGGTATAGATCGCTACCGTCAGGGTCTTGGTCTTGCCGGTATACAGGATGATGGCGGTGGACAGTTCACTGATCATGGTGACCCAGCTCAGGATAGCACCAGAGATGATGCCGGAAGCCATCATGGGAACCGTGATGCGGAAGAATGCCTTCATCTTGGAAGCGCCCAGCGAGATGGCAGCTTCCTCAATGCTCATGGGGATCTGCTGCAGGATAGCCACCGACGAGCGGATGGTATAGGGCAGACGCCGGATGATGAGGGCCACCACCATGATGAGCATGGTGCCGCTGATGAGGAGCGGGGGCTTATTGAAGCCGATGAGCAGCGCAATGCCAAGGACCGTGCCGGGCACGATGTAGGGGATCATCGAGAGGACGTCCACCACGTTGGTCAGGGCATTGCGGCGGCGCACCACCAGATAAGCGATAAGAACAGCCAGCAGCACGATGACGACCAGTGCCAGCAGGGGGATGATGATGGTATTCTGAATGCTGCGGCCCAGCTTGCCGATGGCGGTCTGGTAGCTCTGCAGCGAGTAGCCGTCCACAAAGATCTTACCCTGCGTGTTCTTGAACGAGGTGTAGATGACGTAGGCCTGCGGCATGATGGCGATGCCCACTACAAGGTAGACGACCAGATGCACCAGAGCGTTGATGCCCTTGCGAGCCTCCCGCTCCTCCACGGGGTGCATACTGTTCAGAGCGAAGGCGTTCTTGTTGGAAACGTACTTCTGGACGAGGAACACCAGCGTGGTGACGACGATAGCGATGACGGCGATAGCGGCTGCAAAGCCGTCGCTGCCGCCCACCTCGTTGATGAACTCAGTGTAAAGGACAACAGGGAAGGTACGGTAGCCCTCACCGATCAGCATCGGGGTGCCGAAGTCTGCAAAGGATCGCATGAACACCAGCAGAGCCGCAGCCAGCAGGGTGGGCATGATCAGGGGTACGACCACTTTGAAGAAGCAGGCAATGCCAGAGCATCCGAGGTTCTCAGCCGCCTCGATGAGGGAGTTGTCGATATTCTTCAATGCACCCTTGGCGTAGAGGAACACCAGCGGGAACAGCTGGAGCGTCATGACCAGCACGATGCCGCCGAAGCCGTAGATGTCCGGGATGGCGATGCCGAGGTTTTTGAAGAAGGCGGTGATGACACCGCTGCGACCCAGCAGCAGGATCCATGAGTAGGCACCGATGAAGGGAGCCGACATAGATGCCACCACAATGAGGATATTCAGCACCGACTTGCCCTTGATCTTAAAGATCGTGAACAGGTATGCCAGTGGGGTGCCAATGGCGATGGAGAGCACCGTCGCTGTGATGGACACCTTGAAGCTGTTGATCAGGGTATCGAAATAGTAGCTCTTGGAAAAGAACTTCGTGAAATAAGCCAGCGTGAAACCGCCGGTGTCGGGGTCCAGCACAGACTGGCGGATCAGGTATGCCATCGGGTAAAGCAGGAACAGTGCATAGAGTGCGATGGTCCCCAGCGTAATGGCTCCCCAGACATCAAGACGGAACTTATTATTGTTTTTCATAAGCGTCGCTCCTGATGAGATTGGTACCACCGTCCTTGGTAAAGACGTTGATCTTCTCTTTCTTGACCTTCAGCAGCACCTTCTCGCCCTTCTTGAGACCCTCGCCAATGGAGGACTCCTCTACGATCTCCACCGAGTCGCCCTGATCGGTGTCAATGGTGTAGTGGGTGTTGAGACCGAGGTAGGTGCACTCCTGCACGGTGCCGTGGATGCCATCGGTGCCGTCCTTGCAGATAATGAACTCCTCCGGGCGGATGGAACAGCGCACATCCTGCTCGGCAGCCTTGTCCAGAGCGTCGATGTGCTCATGGTAGCCGTCGGCAAAGGTGATGATGCCGTCCTTGACGTGGGCATTCACGATGTTGGTGCGGCCGATAAAGGTGGCAACAAAGACATTCTTCGGGCGCTGGTAGATGTCGCGGGGAGTGCCAACGTGCTGGATGACGCCGTCCTTCATAACGGCGATACGGTCGCTGATGGCCATTGCCTCTTCCTGATCGTGGGTGACGTACACGGTGGTGATGCCAACGCTCTTCTGGGTGTGGCGGATGACGCTGCGCATCTCGACACGGAGCTTTGCGTCCAGATTGGAAAGCGGCTCGTCCATCAGCAGCACATCCGGCGAGATGACCAGTGCGCGAGCCAGTGCGATACGCTGCTGCTGACCGCCGGAAAGCTGGTTGGGCATACGGTCGGCATACTGCATGATCTGCATCAGGTTCAGAAACTCATCCGTCCGCTTCTTGATCTCGGCCTTGTCCACCTTGCGGTTTTTCAGACCGAATGCCACATTGTCCCGGACGGAGAGGTTCGGGAAGATGGCATAGTTCTGGAACACCATGCCGATGTTGCGCTTGCTGGGGTCCATATCGTTGATGCGCTTCTCGTTGAAGAAGATGTCGCCGCCCTCAATGGAGTTGAAGCCTGCGATCATACGGAGAAGGGTGGTCTTGCCGCAGCCGGAGGGACCCAGCAGGGTGAACAGCTCACCATCTCCGATCTCCAGATTCAGGTCCGGGATGACCGTATTATTCCCGTAGCGCTTTACTGCGTCTTTGACTGATATTCTGCTCATACTAGCCTCCTGCTGCCCTTTGAATTACTTGCTCTGCAGATCGGTGAAGATCTCAGTGTACTTGTCCACCAGCTCTGCCTTGTGGGCGCTGACGTAGGGAATGTCCTCTTCGATGACATTGATGTCTGCCATCGGGGTCATGGCATCGTTGGTGGCAGCGTCCTTCATAACAGGACGGTTGGTCAGGGTGCTGCCCCAGATGTTCTGTACTTCCTCGCTCAGGATGAAGTCAATGAACAGCTTGGCATTGTCCATGTTCTTTGCGCCCTTGATGATGGTGGCAGAAGCAGGAAGGAAGACAGTACCTTCCTTCATGTAAACGATCTTGACAGGTGCGCCGTCCAGAACCAGCTGAGCACAGGGATCCTCATAGGACAGACCCACCACATACTCGCCATCGGCAACTCCCTTGTAAACGCCGCTGGAGCTTTCGCAGATCTTGCCGTCCACATTCTCAAACAGGTCGTGGACGTACTGCCATGCCTTATCATCCTCGTAGCCGCCCATTGCAAGCAGCATATTGGTCAGGTGTGCGAAAGCGGAAGAGGAGTTGGCGGGGTCGGCAGTGGCGATCTTGCCCTTCAGGGCCGGGTTCAGCAGATCTTCGTAGCCCTCGATCTTGATGTCACCGATGAGGTCGGTGTTGACGATGAGGACGCTGCCGTCCAGCACATTGCCGGTGATGAAGCCGCACTTGTTCTTGTAGGCGTCGATGACGTTTGCATCGTTGGCGGAAACATACGGCTCCCACAGGTCCTCGTTGGTGTACATCTGCGACCAGGAGCCGCCGAACAGGACATCTGCGTAGGGATCGTTCTTTTCGGACTGGATACGCTTGACCAGTTCGCCGGTGCCGGCCTGGATCAGCTCGACATTGACGCCGTATTTCTCCTCAAACAGAGGAATGGTGGCGTTCAGCAGGCCCTCAGAGTTGGGCGAGTAGATTACGAGGTCGCCGCCGCCCTGTGCAGCAGAACCAGAAGCGGCAGTGGAAGCAGCGGTAGAACCGGCAGAAGAGGTGCTGGCGGAGGAGCCGCCGCAAGCGCTCAGAGCAGCAGAAGCTGCGATAACACCGGTAGCCATCAGGAACGAACGACGAGAAATCTTTTTCATAGTAAAAACCTCCATTTTTTACCTGAAACCTTTCGATAGTCCCATTTTAATGCTTCTAGCACAAAAATAATACTCAAATTGCAGAACAAATGGAAAAAATACCGAACGGCGGCTGTTCGGTATTTTTTCATAGACACTTATTTCAAGGTGCTCTGGTACTCCCGCACCGAGCAGCCTATGTATTTTTTGAAAACGTGGTTAAAATATTTGTACTCACCAATGCCGCACTCCCAGCCGATTTGGGAGATGGGCAGTTTTCCTTTCCGGATGAGTTCCAGAGCGTTCTGAATACGGCAGCGGTTGAGGTAGTCAATGACCGTTGTGCCAAGCTCTTTCTGAAACTTCTGGTTGATGTATCGTTCCGAGTAGTGGAACTGTTCCTGAAGGTCAGCAAGTGTTATCTTGCTCCGGTAATTCTCTTTCAGATAGGCTACGATGCGCAGCACCAGCGGGTCAGTGACCTTATCTTCGCTTAATGGCGGCAGAGCTGTCCGGCTGCGGACGGCCTCTGCCTCGTCCTCCCGCTGTTGGAGGTACTGGTTATCCCCCGCAAGGCGGACAGCCTTCTCCAGCGCAGTACGCATCTCGTCCATGTCGAGAGGCTTGAGCACATAATCCGATACGCCGTTCCGGATAGCCTGCTGGGCGTACTCAAACTCCGAGTAGCCTGTCAGGATGATGGCGATATAGTTGAATTTCTCCCGGGTGTCGGCAATCATCTCAAGACCGTTTTTTACCGGCATGGTAATGTCGGTAATGACGATGTCAGGCTGCAGTTCAGCGATCTTTTCTTCACCTGCTGCCCCATTCTCTGCCTCGCCCACCACCGAGCAGCCGCACTCCTCCCACGGCACCGAGTAGCGAATGCCCTTGCGGATGATCTCTTCATCTTCTACAAGCAGAACGCGATACATGGTTTACATTCCTCCCAGCCGGAGCTTGAGTTTCACCGTGAAGCCTTCGCCCTCGGTGCTGTCGATGGTCAGTCCGCTGTCACCGCCGTAGCCCAGCCAGATGCGGCGGTTGATGTTCTGCAGACCATTGTGCTCGATGTTCACTTCATCCGAGCGCAGGATGTCTCGCAGCTGTTCCAGCATGGTCTCGTCCACGCCTCCGCCATTGTCCTCTACCGTGAAATAGAGCGCATCCTCCCCCAGCCAGCCCCGTACTCTTATATGGATGCAGGGCTTTTTCTGGAATCCATATTTGATGCTGTTTTCCAGCAAGGGCTGTAAAAGCAGCTTCGGGATGATGAACTCCATGCAGGCGTCGTCGATGTCGATCTCGTAGGAGAAATTCGCACCGAAGCGGGTGGACTGGATCACAAGGTAATCCTGCAGATATTTCAGATCATCTTTAACGGTGACATTGTGCTTTGTGTTGTTGATGCTGTAGCGCAGGATGCCGATAAACCGCCCGATCAGCTGCTGGGCTCGCTGGGGGTCTGTCGGGATAAGATAGCGGATATTGTCCAGCGTGTTATAAATAAAGTGGGGATTGATCTGCGCCTGAAGATTCTGCATCTCCATCCGGTTGTTCACTTCGGCAAGAGCGATGTTGCGCTGGCTCAGCTCCTGAATGCTGCGGACCATCTTGTTGACCTGACGGGCGATCTCCTCGATCTCATCGCCGGTGTCGATCTCGATGATGTGATCAGGGTCCTCCTTGCGGATGATGCGGATCTGCCGCACGAGAGTGTCCACCGACTTTACCATCTGCTCAGTCATAGCGTGCATGATACGGGCGAACATGGCTGCCCAGCTCAGCCCCAGCAGTACGATCAGGAGCAGACCCACGAAGAGATAACTGTAATTCGTGGGCGAGTAGATGAAGGAGTAAGCCAACACCGTGCCGTTTTCCAGCGAGCGGCTGCTGCGCAGATAGCGGTTCCCGTTCACTCGCACATACTGCGCCGCATCGGCGGGCAGATACTTGTTGGCGTTCTTCTGGGAGAGGAAGGAGGAATTTGAACAGGCGATGACATCACCGTTGGGTTTGGTGAGGATAGCATCGTACTGGTACTGGCCGAACAGTTTTGTCCAGTCGTTCTCATTCAGATAAACTGCCGCAGCACCCTGATATTCGCCATCCCGGTAGAGCGGATGGATCATAACGTATTCTGAGCTGTTGGCTCGGAAGTGGTAGACCGTGGTGTAGACGGCCCGCATAAGATGGCAGGCGTTGTCCACGGCGATGCCGTTGAATTCCTGCCGGTGGAGATTCATCTCTCCCTCCGAAAAGGTCGTGAACCGAACATTTCCCTCAGAGTCGGTAAGGATGAGCTGTATCTCCACAAGAGCCGAGACGTTGTAATGGCTGATAAGATAACGCAGGTTGTCCTGATCCTTCCGCAGCTCGGAGAGGAACAGCTCGGTGTGTCCAGCGTCCAGCAGAAAGGCCGACGTGTTATTGTACACCTCATGGAAGGTGGAGGCGACGCTCTCCAGATGGTCTTCCCGCCGGGCATTCTGGTTGAGAGCATTCACAACAGCGATCGCAATGCAGAACAAAAGACATCCCAGCAGCAGGCTTGAGATCAGCTTACGGGAGACGCTCTGCTCCAGCTCCTGCTGAAAGCGGCTCTTTTTGTAGGTGCGATCGTGGTGACGATGATCCATACTTTTTTCGCTCCTGCTCTTCGACAAACTTTGCCATACTTCGATTATAATGCCTTGAATCAGATGAGTCAACGGGCGTGCTGCGGTCATTTTTATTGCATAACACAAAAAACTGCCCGGAACGACCTTATCCTATCGTTCCGGGAAATTTTAGCAGTACATGGAAAAGAACTTTTTACAGCATTTTCACGGTCATAGCCTCGCTGGTGAGGCCCTGCGCGGTGTTGCTATGGGCAGGGTCATCCAGCATATACCGCAGCACCAGAACTTCGCCTACATAGAGGAATGCTGCCTTGATGGGGATGCTGCCGGAGTCCAGCGGGCTTTCCTGTGCGCCGCAGAGAAGGACGACATCTGCGAGCAATGCGCCGGGGGAGTCCTCGTAATGGGTCAGCAGGATGATTTTTGCCCCGGCGGCCTTGGCGGTGCGCAGTGTCTCCATCATGTCGCGGGTCGCGCCGGAGTAGGAGACGAAGAGCACAACGTCGGCCTCGTTCATCAGACTGGCAGTCAGCAGCTGTAAATGGCTGTCGCCTGCGGTGCGGAACTTGGTGGAAAGGCTGGCGAAGCGGGCGCAGATGTCGTTTGCCAGGAGCATACTGCCGCCCTGTCCGAGGCAGAACACCTGCCTGGCCTCCTGCATCAGGTGTACGGCCTCGTCCACGGCTTCGGTAGAGAGGGCGTTCTGGGTGCCGTTGATGGCGGTGAGGAAACGGGCGTATGCGTGCTCGCAAAGTTCTGCGGTGGTGGCACCGGGCTGCAGTTCCCTCTGGCTGGAGGGTGTGCCGGTGGCGTTGGCCTGCGCCAGCGCAATGCGCATCTCATGGTAGCCGTCGAACCCCAAAGCCCGGCAGAACCGGAACACTGTCGCCTCGGCGACATTGCACTCCCGGGCCAGCGAGGAAATGGAGAGATACTGCGCTTCGTCCGCATGCTGCAGCAGGTAGTCGGCGACCGCGTGACCGGATCTGGTCAGCTGGTCCTGCCGCTGATGCAGCAATTCCCAAAAATTTGTACCCATGGTCAAGCTCCTTCGAGCGGGCCGCAATGCCCGCACTATTTCTTATACCTTCTTTTGCCCCCTTCCGCTGCACAGGGAAGGGGGCATCTTTATAAAAAGTATAAAAGAAGTCTGGCCGCTTGACAAGTGTGCCTTTCGCCATAATTCGGAAGAAAAAGCTGTGCAGAGCATCTAAAAATCGGGGAAAAGTAGGACTCTTTAATGAAAATAAATTTCAAAATTGCGGCAAGGAAAACGAAAATGATTTTCAAACCGAAAATGACAAACGGCGCAGAAATGATTACAAAACGGCTACAACTGGCGGTAAAACTGGTGAAAGTGGCCAAAAACTGGCTGGTATCCCAGATATTTGTGCGGAATAGACAAGAAAACTTTCTGAAAATTGTGTATGCGACCGATGGACAAAATGAAAGAAGTTTTCTATAATAAGGCCAACAAGAGCGGTCAGGGATGAAGGACCGCCGATATGATGATAGGTAAGGAGAACTTATTATGAAGAACGCCATTTCTCGTCGCTCCTTCTTGAAGGCCGTTGGTATTATGAGCGCAGCGGGTGCGCTGGCTGCCTGCGGCGGCAAGTCCGCATCTACCAGCACGGCAGCTTCTACTGCTGCTTCCACTGCCGCTTCCGGCTCTGCATCCGGCGCAAGCATCAAGCTGTGGACATACCCCATCGGCGGCTGGGGCAAGGACGAGACCGTGCAGGAGCTCATCGCCAGCTTCAACGCAAAGTATCCTGACATTAAAGTGGCCGTTGAGTATCTGGACTACACCAACGGCGATGACCAGGTGAACACCGCCATCGAGGGCGGCAGCGCACCCGACCTCATCATGGAAGGCCCCGAGCGTCTGGTGGCCAACTGGGGCGCAAAGGGTGTCATGGCTCCGCTGAACGATTTGTGGACCGACGACGCCAAGAAGGACATTTACGAGTCCGTCAACTCCGCCTGCCACAACGACAAGGGCGACTACTACGAGTACCCCCTGTGCATGACCGCACACTGCATGGCCGTCAATATGACCAAGGTCAAGGAAGTGGGCGCTGACAAGTATCTCGACACCGATAAGCACACCTGGAGCACCGAGGGCTTCCTGAACACCGTTGACGCTCTGTACAAGGGCGGCTACGAGAACGTGGCAGCCATCTACTGCGGCGGTCAGGGCGGCGATCAGGGTACCCGCGCTATTATCAATAATATGTACGGCGGCACCTTCACCGATGACGCTCACACCAAGTACACTGCAGACTCTGCCGAGAACATCAAGGCCATCCAGACTCTGTACGACACCGATGGCATCAACTTCGACGCATCCATCGCCGGCGGCGACGAGATCACTCTGTTCCGCAACGGCACCCTGCAGATGGCTTTCTGCTGGAACATTGCCCAGCAGCTGAACGCCGACAACAACGACGCCGGCCTGACCAACGACGGCGACGAGATCATGCCCATGGCATTCCCGACTGCAAGCGGCGACCCGAAGCTCTGCGGCGGCATCTGGGGCTTTGGCGTCTTCGACAATGGCGATGAGGCCAAGGTCAAGGCAGCCAAGACCTTCATCGAGTTCATCGCTGCTGACCCTGACCAGGTGAAGGACAGCGTCCTGGCTTCCACCTACTTCCCGGTCCGCGCCAGTGTGGGCGACATCTACGCCGACAATGCCATCATGAGCGAGTACACCAAGTTCATGGCCTATCTGGGCGACTACTACCAGATCACTCCGGGCTGGGCAACTGCCCGCACCGAGTGGTGGAACATGCTCCAGCGTGTAGGCACTGGCGAAGACGTTGCCACTTCCGTTGCAACCTTTGTCCAGAACGCCAACGCAGCCGCCGAAGCCTGAGCTTTTCCGCCTGAGGGCAAATAAGTAATGACTGCCCCTCCCTCGAACATCCCGGCGAGGGAGGGGCATTTTGTGTAAGACAAGCACCCAATCAGAACGAAAGGTCTGGTGATTTCTTTGGCTGCAAAGACTGCAAGCATCAAAGAGCCGAAGCGCAGCAGCGCACTGGTTCGGCAGGAGACCATCGCTTCCTACCTGTTCCTTCTGCCCAGCCTCATCTTTTTTCTCGGCTTCGTCATTTACCCCATGATACTCTGCGTGGTCACGAGCTTTTTTGACTCGACCATGAACCGTGCCGACATCTTTGTGGGTTTTGCCAACTACGCAGAGCTGTTCGCAGACCCCATCTTCATCGGCGCTTTGCGCAACACCTTCATCATCGTGGTCGTCTCGGTGCCTGTGACCTGTGCGTTCTCGCTGTGGGTCAGCTCGGCCATCGTCGATCTGCCCGAGTGGACCACCAGCCTCTTCCGCTGCGTGTTCTACCTGCCGGTGGTCACCGGCTCGGTGGCTGTCACCGTCGTGTGGAAGTGGATGTACAACAACTACTACGGCATCTTCAACTATCTGGGCAAGGCTGTGGGCCTCATCGACAAGAACATCAACTGGCTGGGCGATGAAAAATACGCTCTGGGCTGCATCATCCTCATCCTGCTGACTACTTCTGTCGGCCAGCCTATCGTGCTGTACGTTTCCGCACTGGGCAACGTAGACCAGTCCATCGTGGAAGCCGCTGAAGTGGACGGTGCCACCGATTTCCAGTGCTTCTGGCGCATCAAGTGGCCCGCCATCATGCCCACCACCCTGTACATCCTGGTCATCACCACCATCAACTCCTTCCAGTGCTTCGCGCTGATCCAGCTGCTGACCTCCGGCGGCCCCAACCACAGCACCGATACCATCATGTACTACATCTACTACACTGCATTCAAGCTCTACCGCTATGGTTACGGCAACGCAATGGGCGTTGTGCTGGCCGTTATCATCGCCATCCTGTCGGCTGTCCAGTTCAAGTTTGGCAGTCAGGATCATTAAAGGAGGTGCCGGGCAATGACTGCAACTGCAAAAAAACAGAAACCGTTGAAGCGTCACCCCAGCAAGCTGAAAAAGATGAGCGCTTACATGATACTGACCCTCATCCTTATCAGCATCGTGGCCGTACTGTTTGCGTTCCCGCTGTACTGGATCATCACCGGTTCCTTCAAGACCGGCGCGGCCATCAACTCCACGACCCCCGAGTGGTGGCCCAGCCAGTGGGTGCTGACCAACTACCAGAAACTTTTCGCAGGCAAGAGCGCACCCCTGTGGCAGCTGGCCGTGCCCTTCAGCCACTCTTTCAGCGCGGATGGAGAGCCAATCTACTTCTCCGTCGGCCCGACTGCTCCGGCCGCGCTGCGCTGGATGATCAACACCGTGTTCATGGCCGTCATGTCCATGATCCTCACCTGCATCACCGCCGCAATGGCAGGCTATGCGCTGGCAAAAAAGCGCTTCGTCGGCCGCAAGCTGCTCTTCACTCTCATCGTCTGCGCAATGGCCCTGCCCAAGCAGGTCATCCTCATCCCGCTGCTGCGTGAGATGAGCGCACTGAACCTTTATAATACCATCTGGGCTGTCATTTTCCCCATCGTGGGCTGGCCCTTCGGCGTCTTTTTGATGAAGCAGTTCAGTGAGGGCATCCCCACTGAGATGCTGGAAGCGGCCCGTATCGACGGTGCCAGCGAGGCGCGCACCTTCGTCAGCGTCGTGCTCCCGATGGTCAAGCCGGGCATCGGTGCGCTGGCCATCTTTACCTTCATCAACAGCTGGAACGATTACTTCATGCAGCTCATCATGCTGTCCAGCACCAGCAACCTGACGATCTCGCTGGGCATCGCAAAGCTGCAGGCGGAGAACAGCACCGACTTCGGCCTTATCATGGCAGGCGCCGCTCTGGCCGCTGTGCCGATCATCATCATCTTCCTGATCTTCCAGAAGTACTTCACCAAGGGCATCGCAATGGGTGCTGTCAAGGGCTAAAAAGGAGACCTATTATGAAAGACATTACCAAGTATCAGGGCGTTATCCCGGCCTTCTATGCCTGCTACGACGCAGAAGGCAATATCTCCACCGAGGGCGTCAAGGCACTGACCCGCCATCTGATCGCAAAGGGCGTCAAGGGCGTGTATGTGGGCGGCTCCTCCGGTGAGTGCATCTATCAGCACGTCGATGAGCGCAAGGCCGTGCTGGAAGCCGTCATGAGTGAAGCCAAAGGCAAACTGACCGTCATCGCACACGTCGGCTGCAACAACACCGCCGACAGCGTCGAGCTGGCCCGCCACGCCGAGAGCGTGGGCGTGGACGCCATTGCATCGATCCCGCCCATCTACTTCCATCTGCCGGAGTACGCCATCGCCAAATATTGGAACGATATGTCGGCGGCGGCTCCCAACACCGAGTTCGTCATCTACAACATCCCCCAGCTGGCCGGCACCGGCCTGACCATGAGCCTGCTGCGCGAGATGCTCAAGAACCCCAACGTCGTTGCCGTCAAGAACAGCTCCATGCCCACCCAGGACATCCAGATGTTCAAGGATGCCGGCATTGCCGCCCGTGGTGAGGGCAATTTCGTGGTCTTCAACGGCCCGGATGAGCAGTTCGTCTCCGGCCGCGTCATCGGCGCGGACGGCGGCATCGGCGGCACCTATGCCGTCATGCCGGAGCTGTATCTTGCCATGAACGAGCACATCAACAAGGGTGAGATCGAAGCTGCCCGCGCGATCCAGTACGACGCAGACCGCATCATTTATAAGATGTGCGAAGCCCATGGCAACCTCTACGCGGTGCAGAAGGAGATCCTGCGCCGGATGTACGGCCTTGAGCTGGGCGGCGTCCGCGAGCCGATGCCCGGCCTCATCCCGGAAGATGAGCCCATCGTCGCCGAAGCACAGGCCATGATCGAAGCTGCCATCGCAAAACTCTGAAAAATCAAAAAGCGCCCCCTCTCCGTCTCTCAATGAGGGGGAGAGGGCAGGCGCTCTTTGTGCTTCTGTTAAAAAAACACTTGGTTAGGAGAAAATCAACATGATCTGCGACGCACTGGAGCACCTGAACCGTTATCGCGGGCTCCACCGGAACCTTGACACCGCCATCGACTATCTTACCGCCTACCATGTGGCCCGCGATTTGTACGATCTGCCGCTGGGCCGCACCGAGGTGGACGGCGAGAACGTCTTCATCAACGTGATGGAGGCCGATTTGAGTCCCGACAGCACCCGCCTCGAATACCACAAAAAGTACGCTGACCTTCAAATCGATTTGACCGGCGGCGAGGGCTGGGGCTATACGACTCTGCCCGGCGAAGAGGCAGGGGAGTTCGCGGGGGATATTGGTTTCAGGACCAGTCCGGATGCCGTCAGCGGCACGCTGGGCGAGGGGCGGTTCGTCCTGTTTTTCCCCGGCGAGCTGCACAAGCCCGGCGTGGCACGCCCCGGCTGTGCTCATGTGCGCAAAGCGGTCATCAAGATCAGGATGGAGGATTGATGGATATGGAGAAAGAAAAACTGTTTGAGCAGATCAAAGGCGGCCTCATCGTCTCCTGTCAGGCACTTGAGACGGAGCCTCTTTACACCAAAGAGGGCGGCGTCATGCCCCTGATGGCGAAAGCCGCCGCCATGAGCGGAGCCGTGGGCATCCGCGCCAACACCGTCCGTGACATCACCCAGATCAAACAGGTGGTGGACCTGCCCGTCATCGGCATCATCAAAAAGGATTACCCCGGCACCCCCATGTACATCACCGTCACAATGAAGGAGGTGGACGAGCTGGTGGCCTGCGGCGTGGACATCCTTGCCGTGCAGGGTACGGGTGCGCTGCGCCCCGACGGCTCTACTGCGGCCCAGTTTATTTGCGCCATCAAGGCGAAATATCCCGACCAGCTGCTCATGGCTGACTGCGACAATTTCGAGAACGCCATGCTCTGCGCCGAGGCCGGTGCTGATTTTGTGGGCACCACCATGCGCGGCTACACCCCCGAGACGCAGGGAATCAACGATATTGATTTTGAGTTTGTCCACAAGCTGGCCGCGGAATGCCCGGCGAAGATCATCGCCGAGGGCCATATCCATTACCCTGAGCAGGCTGTCAAGGCGCTGGAAGCCGGAGCTTTTGCCCTCGTCGTCGGCGGTGCCATCACCCGCCCGGCGGAGATCACCGCCCGCTTCACCGGTGCCATCAACGCCATGCACAAATAATACGGAGATACGACGATGAAACAGTATCTTGCCATTGATATTGGCGGCACTGCCGTCAAACTGGGCATCGTGGACGAAGAGGGCCGTGTGCTCTCCAGAACGGAGCAGAGCGTCTGCTTCGACAACTACGAGACGCCCATCCTCACCACGGTGCTGTCTGCTGCCGAACAGTTCCTCAAGGAGCAGGCTGTTGAACCGCAGGGCCTTGCGGGCATCGGCGTTTCCGCCGCAGGACAGATCGACACCCGAAAGGGCATCGTGGCCGGGACCTGCGGCAGCCTGCCCAACTACATCGGAAGCCCCATTAAAGCGGAGCTGGAAGCGAAGTTCGGCCTGCCGACCACTGTCGCCAACGACGCCAACTGCATGACGCTGGGTGAAGTCTGGGTCGGCGGCGCGAAGGGCTACACGGACGTCATCGGCGTCACGCTGGGGACCGGCGTCGGCGGCGGCATCCTCACCGGAGGCCGCCTGCTGGAAGGTGCGCGGGGTCTCGGCGGTGAGCTGGGACACTTCCGCACCCACGCGCTGGATGGCGTGCTCTGCACCTGCGGCGCGTCGGGCTGCTGGGAGCGGTACGCCGCAACCACCGCTCTGGTGCGGGGCGCACAGCCCCGGAACCCGAAGTGGAAGGATGGCCGCGCTATCTTTGAGTCGGCCCATGCAGGCGACCCCACCATCCTGGCGCTTCTGGACGACTGGACGGATGAGATCGCCCAGGGCCTTGCGGGCATGGTGCATATCTTCAACCCGCAGCTCATCCTCATCGGCGGCGGCGTCAGCGCACAGCAGGAGCTGCTGATAGACCCCATCGCCAAGAAAGTGCGTGCCTCCGTGATGCCCGCTTTTGCGGAAGGACTGGAGATCCGCGCCGCCCAGCTCCACAACGACGCCGGCATGGTGGGCGCAGTTTACTATTTCCGCCAGTCGCGGGGCGAGATCTGAAAGGGGAAGAGACGATGAAAAAACATATCCTTTGTCTGGGCGACTCCAACACCCACGGCTACTGCGCCGACCCGGCGGACTGTGCCGACCACGGCATCCGCTTCAATGAAGACGAGCGCTGGACCTGCCGCCTGCAGACGGCGCTTGGCAGCGACTATCTCGTGACGGAAGAGGGCCTTTCGGGCCGGACGACCGTTTTCGTGGACCCCATCCATGAGTCGATGGACGCTCTGAGCGTGGCTTATTCGCTCCTCAAGAGCCATGAAGTCATCGATCTGCTCATCATCATGCTGGGTACCAACGACGTCAAAGAGCGGTTCAACGCCAATGCCGCCTGCATCGGCGCGGGGATGGAACGGCTGATCCTCAAGGCCAAAAGCGTGGACTGCTGGGGGACCAAGGCTCCCAACATCCTCGTCGTGGCCCCGCCCCGCATCGGCGATGGCTTCCATGATGCCGTCATGGGCGAGGGCTGCGTGGAAAAGTCGAAGGGGGTGGCTGAGCAGTTCCGTATCGTCGCGGAACGTCAGAACGTCCATTTCCTCAATGCTGCCGACTGCGAGTTCAATCAGGTGGACTTCATGCATCTGACCCGTAAGGGCCACGCACAGCTGGCGGATCTGCTGGCAAAGGAAGTGCCGACGCTTTTATAATAGCATAACGAGCCGCCCCGGCTTCCTGTTACGGAAACCGGGGCGGTTTTGCTGTTTTTGCAGATGGGAAGGAAGTGATTTCGAACTTCTCCGTTGCATTTCGCACCAAAGTATGTTTCAATAAAAAGCAGCAAATGGAATGGAACGGAGAAGGGAGAGACTGCGGGATGCTGAAAATTGCTGTCGTCGAAGACCAGCAGGAAGTGCGGGACGAGCTGTGCCGGTTCATCCGGCAGTACGCCGCCGAGAACAGCCTGCAGGTCGAGGTGCTGCCCGTCGAGGATGGGGCCGTCATTGCGGAGCACTACGAGCCGGGGTATGACATCATCTTTATGGATGTGGAGATGCCGGGACTGGACGGCTTCGGCGCGGCGGAGAAGATACGGGCCGTGGACGCAGACGCCGTGCTGGTGTTCGTGACCAACATGGCGCAGTACGCCATCAAGGGCTACGAGGTGGATGCACTGGACTATGTCCTCAAGCCGGTGAACTACTACCAGTTCTGCACCAAGCTCTCCCGGGCTGTCCAGCGGGTGCAGCGCCGCCGGGGCGGACAGGTCGTTTTACAGCTGGCCGGAGGCGGGATGCAGGTGCTCTCCACCGGCGACATCTACTATCTCGAGACCCATGACCGGCTGCTCTGGTATCACACCACCAAGGGTGAGTTTTCCGTCCGTGCCAGCCTTGCCAGCGCCGAAAAGCAGCTGGCGCAGTACCATTTCTCCCGCTGCAACCAGTGCTATCTGGTCAACCTGAAATATGTAAAGGCTGTGGAGAACGACTTTGTCCATGTCAACACTGACCACCTGGAGATCAGCCGCCGCCAGCGTGCGGCTTTCCTGACGGCGGTGGCGTCCTACATCGGAGGTGTGCTGTGAATCTTCTTGCACGCCATGTCATCTTCCGGGCATTGCTGCGGTGGACTGCTGCGGTGGCGTTCTGCGTCCCGCTCAAGCACCGGCCTCACGCCCGCCTGCGGGCGCTGGGGATGCTGCTGCCGCTGCTGGGGCTGACCTATGTGCTCGACCCCGCGGCCCAGAGCACCAGCCTCCACGAGCTGCAATTCTCTCTGCTGACGCTCTATGTCGCGTTTTTTGTTCTGCTGGGCATGATGATCTACGCCTGCGTTGAGACAGACAAAAAGAGTGCGCTCTACTGCGCCGTATGGAGCCTGCTGGCCTCCCAGACCGCTTACGAGTGCTGGCATCTGGTGGAAGTATTCTTCGAGTGGCGGGGAACGCCCCTCGACCTCAGAAGCCTGCCGGTCATGCTGGCACAGCTGGCCGCTGGTGCATTCTTTTATTTTGTTATCTGCACCACCCTCTCCCGGAAGATGTCTTATAAAGGAGTGTATAACATCGGCCCGCGCCAGCTGACCAGCGCCTTTTTCATCGGGATCCTCTTCATGTTCCAGGCTGCGCTGCTGAGCGGCGGGCAGGTGGTGGCGCTGGATCGCAGTCTCGTCATGACGATGTTTGTCGGGCAGTTTTACTTCCTGACCCTGCTCTACTTCCAGACCGAGGTGTTCAAGCTCTCGGCCATGCAGAAGGAGATGGACACCCTCAACCTTTTATATGAGCGCCAGCGGGAGCAGTATCAGGTGGCGCGGCAGAACGTCCAGATCATCAACAAGCGCTGCCACGAGCTGAAGCTTCAGATCGCCGCGCTCCGCCAGATGTCGGGCGCCCCGGCAGACCCGGAGCTGAAAGCCCACATCGACGAGGCCGAAAAGGCCGCTCAGCTCTACGACGCCAGCCGAAACACCGGCAATGAGGTGCTGGACGTGGTGCTCACGGAAAAGAGCCTGCTCTGCGAGTCCCGCCGCATCCAGCTCAACGCGGTGACGGACGGCAGCTGTCTGAGCTTTTTTGAGGCCAGCGACCTCTACGCCCTTTTTGCCAATATGCTGGACCACGCCATTGAAAGTGCAGTGAAGGTGCCGGAACCGGAGCGCCGCTGCATCGACCTGCTGGTCTGCACCCGGCAGAGCTTCGTGGTGGTGAACGTCATCAGCCCCGACCGCCCGGCGGAGTCTGCCGACACCCGTGCCGCCCACTACGCCGTCAAAGTGACCAACCGCATCGTTCAGAAGTATAAAGGTACCCTGACCACAGAGAGCCAGAACGGGTTCTTTGCGGTGAAGATCATTTTTCCGAGCGCCCTCTCAGTCAAAGCCTGATGGCTTTGCCAGCTCCCCCAGAGGGGGAGCCACTGGCGTACCGGTAAGGCCCACGCTGGACGAACAACGCTTTTATTATCGTAAAATGTAGTGCCCTGCGATAGAGATTCACAGCAGCTTGACAAGGATGCTTGTTCCGAAGCCGCTGCCCTCTGCAGCAGGGCACTATCTTTTACGTCAGAGTAAACTTTCGGCGTCTGGCAGAAAGCTGTCCGATATGCCAATGGCTCTCCCTTTGGGAGCAACGGCGACGACCGCCGCCAGCGGCGGAAACAGGGAGGAGCTGTTGGGGCAGCGGCCAGCAAGACGCAAGCGAAGCGTGGCGGATGCTGGGAGCCGCAACCCGGTCTTGGCGCGTAAGCGCCTGAGAGGGCAAGGCCGCTGACAAGGAGCAGTCACCGCGGGTGACGGAGATGGTTGTATCCAACTGTTTGTGAGAGATGCACAAATATATCAGCTTTGATTTGTGAGAGCAAAACCGAATATCCACACCATTCGACCGATTATCGCAACGGTCTTGCGAAAGAAAAAGTCTTTGATAAAATAATAGCGAAAGACAGAAAAACGACCGCACAACAGAGAAAACGCTACAGATACACGGGAGGAAAACGAATGCGAAGCATCGCCAAGCTCATGCAGGACTGGCAGTTCACCGGGCCGGACGGCAAGACCACTCTGGTGGCGCTGCCCCACACTTGGAACGCAAAAGACGGCCAGGACGGCGGCAACGATTACTGGCGCGGCACCTGCACCTACAGCACCACCTTTGCCGCTCCGGCGTTCGACGCAGCTTCGCAGGAAGTCTGGCTGCAGTTCGAGGGCGTCAATTCCAGCGCCAAAGTTCTGCTGAACGGCAGGAACATCTGCACCCACGACGGCGGCTACTCCACCTTCCGTGTCCATGTCTCCGATCTACTGGCAAAAGACAACCAGCTCACCGTCGAGGTGGACAACAGCATCAACGACCGCATCTACCCCCAGAAGGCCGACTTTACATTCTACGGCGGCATCTACCGCGACATCAGCATGATGGTGGTCAGCAAGAACCACATCGCTCTGGGCCACTTCGGCGACACCGGCGTCAAGATCACCCCCGCCCTCAAGGACGGCAAGGCTGACATCCGGGTCGAGACCCTCGTGGAAGGCGAGGGCGCTGTCTCCGTCGAGCTGCAGGACGCAGCCGGCAGCATCGTGGCCAGGGCTGAGGGCGCAGACGCTCAGCTCCACCTGGACGCTCCCCACCTCTGGGACGGCGTGAAGGACCCCTACCTCTACACCTGTGTCGTCCGCCTGAGCAGCGACGGCACCGTGGCGGACGAAGTTTCCACCCGCGTGGGTCTGCGCACCTTCTCGGTGGACTCCAAGAAGGGCTTCTTCCTCAATGGCCGTCCCTATCCGCTCCACGGCGTCTCCCGCCATCAGGACCGCAAGGGCGTGGGCAACGCCATCACCCGCGAGATGCACGACGAGGATATGGCCCTCATCCGGGAGCTGGGTGCCAACACCGTCCGGCTGGCCCACTACCAGCACGACCAGTACTTCTACGACCTCTGTGACCAGTACGGCATGGTGGTCTGGGCTGAGATCCCCTACATCTCCGAGCACCTGCCCAATGGCCGCGCCAACACCATCAGCCAGATGAAGGAGCTCATCTGCCAGAACTACAACCACCCCTGCATCGTCTGCTGGGGCGTCTCCAATGAGATCACCATCTCCACCAGGGACAAGGCCGATATGCTCGACAATCACCGCGAGCTGAACGACCTGTGCCACAAGATGGACTCCACCCGCCTGACCACGCTGGCCTGCTACGCCATGTGCGGCCCCTTCAACCCGGTGGCCCACATCACCGACCTCGTCAGCTGGAACCTCTACCTCGGCTGGTATGTGCCGGGCCTGTTCCTGAACGACCTGTGGATGGACTTCTTCCATCTGGTCTACCCGGGCCGTCCTCTGGGCTTCTCCGAGTACGGTGCCGAGGGTATGCCGAACCTCCACAGCTCGAAGCCCCGCCGCGGCGACCACACCGAAGAGTATCAGGCAAAGTATCACGAGTACATGCTCCGCTGCTTCGACCGGCATAAGTGGATGTGGGCGACCCACGTCTGGAATATGTTCGACTTTGCAGCCGACGCCCGCGACCAGGGCGGCGAGCCGGGCATGAATCATAAGGGCCTCGTCACCTTCGACCGGAAGACTCGGAAGGACAGCTTCTACCTCTACAAGGCATGGTGGAGCGACGAGAACTTTGTCCACATCTGCTCCAAGCGGTTCGCCGACCGCACGGAGAGGGAGATGGAAGTGAAGGTCTACTCCAACCAGAAGTCCGTCGCCCTCTACGTCAACGGCGAGAAGGCCGGCGAGCAGACCGGCGAGCACGTCTTCAGCTTCCGTGTGCCGCTGACCGGCGAGATCGAAGTCAGGGCTGTGGCCGGTGACTGCACCGACACCGCTTCCTTCCGTCATGTGGACACCCCGAACCCCAGCTACAAGCTGGTCAAGACCAAGTCCAAGAGTGCAAACTGGGTCTGATCTGTGAAACATTCCGCCGACCGGCGGTTGTTATAGAAAAAAGGAGGAGAATCCGTGAAAAACACCAAACCGAAAGTACGGCTGTGGTCTGTTCTCACCGGCCTGACGGCGATCCTGACCGTCGCTGCCATCGTGGGCAACATCATCGCAAACCAGTACGCTACCACCCTCAACGTCGCTCTGAATGCATCTACCTATAAGATCATCCACGGCGAGAATACCGGCGATACCGAATACTTCAAGAAGGGCTTTGCTTCCGATGAAGAGCGCGAGGCTTACGAGGCCGAACTGTGCGCGACGGTCGAGGCCGAGGGCGCAGCTCTGCTGAAGAACGAGAACAATGCCCTGCCTCTGGCCAGCGGCGCTAAGGTCAGCCTGTTCGGCCACGGCTCTGTGGACCTGATGTACGGCGGCACCGGCTCCGGCTCTGTCGATACCAGCAAGGCTCCCAACCTCAAGCAGGCTCTGGAAGCTCAGGGCATCACCATCAACCAGACTCTGTGGGACCTGTACAGCTCTGACTCCATGATGAGCAAGTACAGCCGCATGACCCCCGCTTCCATCTCCGATACTCTGGAGGCAAACACCCAGTACGCTGTCAACGAGGCTCCCTGGAGCGCTCTGTCCAGCGCTGAGTCCAGCTTTGCTGAGTACGGCGACGCTGCGATCGTGGTCCTCTCCCGCTCCGGCGGTGAGGGCGCAGACCTTCCCAGCGGCGAGAATGGCACCAGCGACAGCTGGATCTCCGGTCAGGAGGGCGACGGCAACTACCTCGCTCTGTCTGCTGAAGAGATCGAGCTGCTGCAGAACCTGAAGGCTCTGAAGGACAACGGTACCTTCAAGAAGATCGTCGTCCTCATCAACAGCTCCAACGCCATCGAGCTGGACTTCCTCAACCCCGAGATCTGCGGTGAGGACTACGGCATCGACGCTGCGATGTGGATCGGCGACGTGGGCCAGACCGGCATCAACGGTGTGGGCCAGCTGCTGTCCGGCGCTGTCACCCCCTCCGGCTCTCTGGTCGATACCTATCTGTACGACAACATGGCAAACCCCGCTATGTACAACTTCTACACCCAGGCTTACCCCAACGCAGCAGAGTACAACCTGCTGACCGAGGGCGCTGACGTGCAGGGTATGTACAGTGTCTATCAGGAAGGCATCTACCTGGGCTACCGTTACTTCGAGACCCGTTACGAGGATGTCGTCATGGGTACCGCCAAGGCTGGCGATTACAACTGGGCGACCACCGTTGCTTACCCCTTCGGTTACGGCGACAGCTACACCACCTTCGCATACTCCAACTTCAACGTGACCGAGTCTGACGATGCCTTCACCGTCACCCTGAAGGTCACCAACACCGGCAAGACCTTCTCCGGCAAGGAGACCGTCCAGATCTACTTCCAGTCTCCCTACACCGCTTACGACAAGGCAAACGGCATTGAGAAGGCTGCTGCTGAGCTGTGCGGCTTCGCAAAGACCGACGTGCTGGCTCCCGGCGCTTCTGAGGACGTGACCATCACCGTCCCGAAGAGCGAGCTGCGCACCTACGACGCGAACAACGCCAAGACCTACATCGTGGACGCCGGTGACTACTACTTCACCGCTGCCACCGATTCCCACAACGCAGTCAACAACATCCTGGCTGCCAAGGGCTATACTGTCGAGAACACCAATGGCCGCATGACCGAGGACGGCAGCACCGACCTCGTCTGGAAGTGGACCAACGACACCCTCGATACCACTACCTTCTCCACCGGCGCAAATGGCACCGCCATCACCAACCTGTTTGACGAGTCCGACCCCAACAAGAGCAGCAATGCTCCCGGCAGTGTGACCTGGATGAGCCGCTCCGACTGGACCGGCACCATCCCCACCGCTCCCGCACAGCTGACCGCCAACGAGACTCTGGCTGCAAGCCTCGCCTTCACCCAGTACGACGGCTCTGAGGCCAACAGCATCGAGATGCCCACTCTGGGCGCTAAGAACGGCCTGACCCTCGCTTCCATGATCGGCAAGGACTTCGATGATCCCGAGTGGGATACCCTGCTGGACCAGCTGACCTACAGCGAGATGGTCCAGACCATCACCCTCGGCTTCCACAACACCGCAGCCGCTGCCTCCATCGGCAAGACTGCTACCAAGGACGAGAACGGCCCTCAGGGTCTGACCGCTGCCCTGACCGGTGGTGCATCCGCAATGTGCTACACCTCCGAGGACGTCATGGCTGCTACCTTCAATGTTGACCTCATCAACGAGGTCGGCCGTTGCATCGGCGAGGACTGCCTGGCCATGGGTTACTCCGGCCTGTACGGCCCCGGCATCAATATGCACCGCACCGCTTACTCCGGCCGTAACTTCGAGTACTACTCTGAGGACCCGTTCGTGGCTGGCACCATCTGCGCTGCTGAGGTGCAGGGCATCCAGTCCAAGGGCGTCTACGTCTACCTGAAGCACGTCGCCCTGAACGACTCCGAGACCAGCCGCCGCGGTGTCAACACCTGGCTGAACGAGCAGACCGCTCGTGAGATCTATCTGGAAGTCGCTGACAAGGCCATCACCGATGGCGGCGCCTGGAGCGTCATGACCGGCTTCAACCGCTGGGGTGCTACCTGGTGCGGCGCGAACGCCAACCTGCTGACCGGCTTCCTGCGCGGCGAGCTGGGGATGCGCGGCATGTGCATCACCGATTTCTCCGGTTCCAGCCAGTACATGGACCTGGTGGACGGCCTCATCGCCGGCTCTGACATCTGGGACAGCCCGATGCCCAAGATCCACACCACCAAGGCTGCAAACTATGAGAACGATGCCTACATCGTCACGCAGATGCGCAATGCGATGCACCACATCCTCTACACCGTGGTCAACTCCAACGCCATGAACGGCTGGGCTTCCACCGATACCCTGAAGACCATCACCCCGTGGTGGCAGACCGCCATCTATGCGCTCATCGCAGTGCTGGCCGTCCTGACCATCCTGTGCGCATGGCAGCTGAGCAAGGCCCTCAAGGCGAAGAAGAGCATGGTCGATACCGCTCCCGCAGCTGACCAGAAGTAATTCCGGCGCAGATTTCCGCAACTGTTAAGAACAAATGGCAGCCTGTCCCCCAGAACGGCGGGCAGGCTGCCGTTTTTTATAAGAAAAAAGGAGACACCGCAAATGGGTGAACAAACCGCAAAGGCGCCGGGCCTGAACCGCGCCAAGACCTACCAGCTGGTGCTGTTCCCGCTGAACAACGGCGCAACGAACGTGTACTATGTGCTGGTGCTTTCCTACATCGCCACCTTCGGCAGCAAGGTGCTGGCCCTGTCCATGATCTTCGCTTCGGTCATGGTCACCGGTATGCGCCTGTTCGACGCCATCACCGACCCCATCATCGGCGCCCTGATGGACCGCACCAACGGCAAGTTCGGCAAGTTCCGGCCCTTCATGGTCATCGGCAACCTCATCATGGCAGCCAGCATCCTCGTGCTGTACTGCCTGACCCCGCTCATCCCCGCCAGCTCGATGGGCCTGCGCTATGCGGCTTTCGTGGCTCTGTACGCAGTCTGGGTCATCGGCTACACCTTCCAGACCAGCTGCACCCGTTCCGGCCAGACCGTTCTGACCAACGACCCCAAGCAGCGCCCCCTGTTCACCATTTTCAACACCGTCGGCTCTCTGCTGGGCATGGGTGCGATGCAGTTCTTCGCCCCCATCCTCGCCAAGAACTATGAGGGCGGCTACGCCTCTGCCGGTTTCTTCCGCACCCTGGCTCCTGTGGGCATCGTCATCTCCATCCTCCTCACCATTCTGGCCATCATCGGCATCTGGGAGAAGGACCAGCCCAAGTACTTCGGCATCGGCGGCGAGGTCAGCGAGAAGGTCAAGCTGCACGAGTACGTCCAGATCATCAAGAACAATAACCCCATGCAGCGTCTGATGGTGGCTGGTGCCGGCTGCAAGCTGGCTCTCTCCATCGCCACCAACACCACCGTCCTGTGTATGCTGTACGGCTGCATGATGGGCAACTATGACGGCCTGTACCTGCCCATGATGGTGCTGGGCTATGTCTTCAGCGTGCCCTTCTTCCTGCTCACCGTCCGCACCAGCCAGAAGGAGGGCCAGAAGGCCAGCCTGATGAAGTACGTCAGTGTGGCATTTATCTGCTACATCGGCGTGCTGGTGCTGCTGCTGTTCTGGGGCCGCAGCGACGCCTTCACCCTGTCCATCATGGGGGACAACGGCCTGTCCATCAACCTCTACACCATCCTCTTCATCGCATTCTTCGGCATCGGCTACGGCGCATACTACGCCACCGCCGATATGCCCATCCCCATGGTCGCCGACTGCTCCGACTACGAGACTTACCGCAGCGGCAACTACATCCCCGGCATCATGGGTACGCTGTTCAGCCTGGTGGACAAGCTGGTGTCCAGCCTGTCCGCTACCGTCGTCGGCATCGCTGTGAGCTTCATCGGCCTCGAGAGCCTGCCCACCCAGTACGACTCCTACACCCCCGGTATGAACTGGGTGGTCATCGTGCTGTTCTGCATCATCCCGATGGTGGCCTGGGCCGCTACCCTTATCGCCATGAAGGGCTACACCCTGACCGGCGAGAAGATGAAGGAGATCCAGGCGGTCAACGCCTGCCGCCGCGACGCTGTGGCAAGCGGCATGAAGCTGGAAGAGGCCATGACCAAGTGGCAGAGCATGGACCAGCTGCCCGCCGAGTACCGCAGCTGAGCCGGTGAAGAGGAAGAACATGGAACAGAATGTACTGAACACTGACCTGACCGGCAAGGTGGCCGTCGTCACGGGCGCAAGCGGCACCCTGTGCTCCATTTTCGCCAAGGCTCTGGCCCGGGCGGGCGCAAAAGTCGCCCTGCTGGGCCGCAATATGGAGAAGCTCAAGGCTCTGGCCGACGAGATCGAGGTCGAAGGCGGCATCGCCAGGGGCTACACCTGCAACGTCATGAACAAGGCCAACTGCCTGCAGGTGGCGGAGGACGTGATGGCAGAGCTTGGCCCCTGCGATATTCTGGTGAACGGTGCCGGCGGCAACAACGCCCGCGCCAACACCGACAAAGAGTATTTCGAGATGGCCGACCTCGAGGACGATACCGTGACCTTCTTCGACCTCGACGAGAGCGGCGTAGAGATGGTGTTCGACCTGAACTTCATCGGCACCCTGCTGCCCACCCAGGCCTTCGCCCGCCAGATGGTGGGCCGCCCGGGCTGCAACATCCTCAACATCTCCAGCATGAACGCTTACCTGCCCCTGACCAAGATACCGGCCTACTCCGGCTCCAAGGCCGCTGTGACCAACTTCACCCAGTGGCTGGCCGTCCATTTCAGCAAAGTCGGCATCCGGGTGAACGCCATCGCCCCGGGCTTCTTCGCCAGCGAGCAGAACGCCAGCCTCCTCTACAATGAGGACGGCACCCCGACGGCCCGTACCAACAAGATCCTCGCCGCGACCCCCATGGGCCGCTTCGGCGACAGCGAAAAGGACCTTGTGGGCGCACTGCTGTTCCTGCTGAACAATGACGCTGCCGGTTTCATCACCGGCATCTGCCTGCCCATCGATGGCGGCTTCTCCGCCTATTCGGGCGTGTAAAAACACAAGAAAAAGCTCCGGCTTTCGTACGAAAGCCGGAGCTTTTTTGTGCTTTTCAGGACTCTTTTTCTACAGTCTGTTGTTTCTGCTCGATCTTTTCCATATAGCGCCAGAGGGTCGTGCGGCTGATGCCCAGCTGACGGGCAGCGGCGGCGCGATTTCCGCCGTGGGCGGCGACGGTCTGCTGGACGACATCGCGGATGACCTCTTCGAGGGTCTGCTCACTGGGCTTGCGGGCAGAAGCCGGCTGCGGCACGGCCCGCAGAGTCCGCTCTTTGGAGAGCATATCGGCCACCGTCCCGGCCCGGATGTAGGGGCCGTCCGACAGGGCGGCGAGGGCGCGCAGGACGTTCTTGAACTGGGTGTAATTGTTGGGCCAGGGGTACTGGCGGAGCATCTCGATGGCCCGGGGCTCGAAGCCCGAGAGCTGCTTGCCCAGCTCGAGGTTCAGGCTGTTGAGGTAGAGGCTGGACAGAGACGGGATCTCGTCGGAGCGGCTGCGCAGGGAGGGCAGGGGAAGGGCCAGTGAGCCAAGCCGCTCACTGAAATGCCGCAGCACCTCCGGCACCGGCTCCCCCTCGACGATGGAGCAGGAGAAGATGAGCCGCACCCGGCGGGCAAGACCGGTCTCTTCAATGGCGGCAAGAAGCTCTGAACTCCACTGGGGCGGGATGGACTCAAAATTCTGGAAGTAGATGGTGTTTCCGGTGGCGCTGAGAGGGGAGTTGTAGTGGTTGAGCAGGAAATCCCAGGTCTTCTCATTCAGCAGCGCACAGTTCACCACGATGAAGGGGTGGTTGGCAAGGGAGCTGTGCAGATAGAGATAGCGTGCGATCTGCTCTTTGCCGGTGCCGGGCTCGCCGTAGATGAATACCGGCTGGCGCAGCAGGGCGAGGGAGCGTATCTCGGCCGCCTGGGTACCCATCGCGCCGCTGAGGCTGTAGAAGCTGTTGGCGAAAAGGTATTCGCACTCGCCCTTGTTCAGGGTGCGCAGACCGGGACGGCTGGAATGGAGCGGGATGCGGGCCGGAACACAGTAGAACAGGCACCGCTGGATGTTGTTCATCAGCAGCTGCTGGGCGGTGATGCTGTAGAGCTGGTCCCGATCGGTGTAGTAAAAGCGGAGGTTGCCGCTGGCCGGGATCTCCCGGATGTGGGACTGAAGGACGCTGCTCAGCTCCGCCGGGACCTCGGAGATGCTGCTGTAGAAGAGGTCGCCGTTGGACTCCATGACGATGACGCGGCCATTCTGGCCCTGAGTGATGCTGCGGAGGAACAGGTTCTCCTGCCGCAGCTGGCCGAACCAGGAGCTGATGCTCACGGCCTGGTCGATGGCGGCGTGGAGGCTTTCGACGCCGGAGGTGATGAGGAAAGCGTCGAAGCCCATCTCCCGGGCGATGGTGTGGGTGACCATGTCACAGACCACCATCCGGTAGCCGCCCTGCTGCAGGCGCTCCAGGGTGTGGCGCACCTCAGCGGCGTTGTTCACGGTGAGGATGTCGAGGTTGAAGTCCAGCAGGCTGCACAGGGTGTGGGCCGGCTCGGTGATGGAGGGAAAGCCCACGATGGCGTAGAGGCTGGAATAATTCTCGGCCAGCTTCATGGTGCGCAGCACGTCGTACACCGAGATGTGGATGTCCACCACCGGCAGGTCGGTCACCTGCCGGATGAGGGCGGCGGTGCCGCCGCGGGAGATGATGCAGTCGTAGGAGTTGGGGGGCATCTGCTGCACGATGGCCTGCCCGTCTTCCAGGTCGCCGGTGTAAATGTCCATTTCAACATTGGGATAAGCCTGCGCCGCCTGCTCCATCGCAGTGCGCATTCCGTCGTAGGGGGCGATGCCCAGAATACGGGTGTGAGTCTCTATCACAACGGACACCTCCGTTCATATTTGCTACTATTCTAGCAAATAAACTTCCAAAAATCAAACAAAGACTGTTCTGATTTGAAACGATTTAAGACTTTATAACCAAAAAACTTAATTGATGTTTCAAATTAAAACGGAAAAGACCGCTCGTTTCCATGCACGCTGTGTCAAAATAAGGCATAATGGTATCACGAGAATAAATCATGAGAGGAGGAGCAACCTATGCTGCTTCTGCTGATCCTTGCAGATGACTTTACAGGTGCGCTGGACACGGGCGTCCAGTTCGCCGCCTGCGGCATCCCCACCCGCGTCGTGGTCGGAGAGCAGGTGGATCTTGCAGCCAGTGACGCCGCTGTGCTGGTGGTGGACACCGAGACACGCCATCTGCCCGCTGCAGAGGCCTATGCCGTCATTGCAAAACTGACCCGGGATGCGATGAGTGCGGGCGTTTTCAGCATCTATAAAAAGACAGACTCCGCTCTGCGCGGAAACATCGGCGCAGAGCTTTCGGCCCTGCTCAAAACCAGCGGGGAGCGCCGGCTGCCGTTCCTGCCGGCCTTCCCCCAGATCGACCGTGTGACCCGGGACGGAGTACATTATATCAGCGGCGTACCTGTGACCGAGAGCCCCTTCGGCATCGACCCCTTCGAGCCGGTGCGCCACGCCAGGGTGACGGAGCTCATCGGGGAGCAGACCGATGTGCCGGCCCACAGCTTTCCGACCCTGAAAGAGGGTGAGGCTGTGCCGGAGCAGGAGGGCATCCTGATCTTTGACGCCGGGAGCCTCGACGACCTTGCGTCCACGGGCCGCGCCCTGTTCCGGAATGACAGGCCCCGCCTGATGGCAGGCTGTGCCGGCTTTGCGGCGCTGCTGCCCGACCTGATGAAGATGCCCGAGCGTAGGACGGTCACCATGCCGAAGCTGGACCCCCGTCTGCTGGTGGTCTGCGGAAGCGTCAACCCCATCACCCTGCGCCAGCTGGATGTGGCCGAACAGAACGGCTTCTCCCGCCTGCGCCTGACCCCCCGCCAGAAGCTCGACCCCGGCTATTGGGAGAGCGAGAACGGCAAAGAGGCCCTGCAGGGCATCAACGAGATGCTGGCCGCGAATCCCCGCTGCATCATCGAGACCAACGACGAGGGCGGCAACCAGCCCACGGCGGATTACGCCGCCGCCCGGGGCCTCGACCTCGAGGGCCTGCGGGTCGGCATCGCCAGCAGCATCGGCCATATGCTGGGCAAACTGTTCACCAGCCCCGCGCTTGGGACCCTGCTGCTCACCGGCGGCGACACGCTGCTGCAGTGCATGAACTGCGTGGGCATCAAGGAGCTTGAGCCGGTGTGCGAGATGGAAAAGGGCGTCGTGCTGGCCCGCTTCACCTACCGCGGCTGCACCCGCTACGTTATCACCAAGTCGGGCGGCTTCGGCCACGAGAAACTGCTGCTCGACCTTGCAGACCGCATTGCAGCAGAGTAAATTTATAGCAGTTTGCGTTTTTAATGCACAAGCGACATCCGCAAACTGCATATCGCAAATATGCCGGTTTGAAAGGCATTGCTTTTGAAAACTGCGATAGAACGATTGATTTTTTGGAGGACACTATGACATATAAAAAACTTCCCGGCCTGACTTGGGACGGCACGATCTACGAAAACGAAGAGATGGGTACGCTGGAAGCCCTGCTGCCCACCGGCGGCTATCCCACCGCCCATGCACCTGCCATGGTAGAGCTGCCCGACGGCACGCTGCTGTGCTGCTGGTTCGCCGGTACTTATGAGGGCAGCGCAGACATCCGCATCATCTGCTCTGTCCTGCCCAAGGATGGTGCCCAGTGGCTGCCGCCGGTGGACATCTCTGGCGACCCCACCCGCAGCGAGCAGAACCCCTCGCTGTTTTACGGCCCGGACAACGCGGTGTGGGCCATGTATACTGCACAGCTCGACCGACAGGCTGGCAAGGACAATATGCAGTACACAGCGGTCGTCCGCTGCCAGAAAAGCACCGACGGCGGCAAAACGTGGGGACTCTATGAGACGATCTTCCCCGAGGAGGGCACCTTCTGCCGCCAGCCCATTCAGGTGTTGAGTAATGGCCGCTGGATCTTCGCCAACTGGCTCTGCACCGACTCGGCTGAGGGCCTGTCCGGCGACCCCACTGCTTTCCGCATTTCGGACGACGAGGGCAAGACCTGGCATATGGTCATGATGCCGAAGAGCAATGGTCATGTCCATGCCAACGTCGTAGAGCTTGAGCCGGGCCATCTGGTGGCTTTCATGCGCAACCGCGAGGCCTACCGCATCCACCGCAGCGAGTCCTTCGACTGGGGCGAGACGTGGAGCGAGCCGGTGGCTACTCCGCTGCCCAACAACAATTCCAGCATCAGCGCCCTTAAACTGCAGAGCGGCCGCATTGCAATCGCCTACAACCCCACCTGCACCCCGACCCCTCAGCCGGGCAAAGCTGCATGGCCCGGCCTGCGCTGCCCAGTGGCTGTGGCCCTCTCTGAGGACGGCGGCAAGACCTTCCCGATGATCCGCTGGATGGAGCGCGGCGAGGGCTTCATGGGGGACGAGAATAAGACCAATAATAAGCAGTACGAGTATCCCTACCTGATGCAGAGCCGCGATGGTGCCATGCACTTGACCTATGCGGCCCGCACCCGTCAGGGCATCAAATACATCCGCTTCCGTGAAGAAGATGTCATGGGCGCGAAGCGCGAGACGGTGGGGTTGTACAACCCCACCGCCGCCCAGACCCGCTGATTTTTTGAAGGAGGAAATTTGTTATGCTGACCCAGTACAATCTGAAGATGCCGCACGCAGTTTACGGCGGCGAGAACGCAATGGACAACATCACCGCCATCATCAAGGCCCGTGGTGCAAAGAAGGTGGCAATGTTCACCGACAAGGGCATTGAGGGCGCTGGCCTGTTCGCCCTGCCCGAGGAGGCTGTGAAGGCTTCCGGCGCAGTGTATTATGTTCTGGACGAGCTGCCTCCCGAACCCAGCTACATGGCTGTCCAGAAGCTGGTGGATGAGTTCAAGGCTTCCGGCGCTGACCTCATCGTGGCCTGCGGCGGCGGCTCCGTCATGGACGCAGCCAAGCTGGCAAGCGTGCTGGTGACCGATGACTACGGCGTCAAGGAGCTGCTGGACAACCCCGGTATGGCTCAGAAGTGCGTCCCCATCGTCCTCATCCCAACCACCGCCGGCACCGGCGCTGAGGTCACTCCCAACGCCATCGTCGCTGTCCCCGAGAAGGAGCTGAAGGTCGGCATCGTCAACGAGAACATGATCGCGGACTACGTCATTCTCGACGCCCGTATGATCAAGAACCTGCCTCGCAAGATCGCAGCTGCTACCGGCGTTGATGCTCTGGCACACTGCATCGAGTGCTTCACCAGCAACAAGGCCAACCCCTTCAGCGACCTGTACGCTCTGGAGGGCCTCGACCTCATCCTGAACAACATTGAGAAAGCCTGCGATGACCCCGATGCCATGGCCGAGAAGAACCGGATGCAGATCGCAGCTTACTACGGCGGTCTGGCCATCACCGCTTCCGGCACCACCGCAGTCCACGCTCTGAGCTATCCTCTGGGCGGCAAGTACCACATCGCACACGGCGTCTCCAACGCCATCCTGCTGGCTCCTGTCATGCGCTTCAACAGCGAGCATCCGGCTGTCAAAGAGCGTCTGGCTGTGGCTTATGACCGCTGCTGCCACGAGAACAAGACCTGCACCACCGTGGAGGAGAAGGCTGCATGGATGATCGCCCGCCTCGAAGCGATCGTCAAGCATCTGGATATCCCTACCAGCCTGAAGGAGTTCGGCGTCCCCGCTGAGGACCTCGAGGGTCTGGTCGAGTCCGGTATGCAGGTGCAGCGTCTGCTGGTGAACAATATGCGCCCCGTCACCGCTGACGACGCCCGCAAACTGTATCAGGAGATCATGTAATAGAAAAGGAGAACACGTTATGAAGACCAGCGACATCAAAGGCATTATCCCTCCGGTAATTACCCCGATGAACAACGATGACGAGCAGACCGTCAACCACGAGGCTCTGCGGCAGCAGGTCGAGCGCCTGCTGGCAGGCGGCGTCCACGGCATGTTCCCTCTGGGCACCAACGGCGAGGCTTACGCCCTCTCCTTTAAGGAGAAGGAAGAGATCCTGGCTACCGTCATCGACCAGGTCAAGGGCCGCGTCCCCGTTTACGCAGGCACCGGCTGCATCACCACCGCCGAGACCATCCGCATGAGCAAGCGCGCCGAGGAAATGGGCGCAGATGCCCTGTCCATCATCACCCCCAGCTTCGCACTGGCTTCCCAGAAAGAGCTGTACGACCACTATGTGGCCGTGGCAAAGCATGTCAACATCCCCATCATCCTCTACAACATCCCGCCCCGCACCGGCAACAAGCTCCTGCCCGAGACCGTTCAGGCCCTCTGCCGTGACGTGGACGTCATCGTCGGCGCAAAGGATTCCAGCGGCGACATCGAGAACCTGAAAGCTTACATCCGCCTGACCCGTGAGCTGGACAAGGATGTGGCCATCCTCGCCGGAAACGACGGCGCGATCCTGACCTGCCTGAAAGAGGGCGGCGCAGGCGGCATTGCAGGCCGCGCCAACATCTGGCCTGCCACTGTTGCAAAGATCTACGACTGCTTCAAGGCTGGCGACCTCGAGGGCGCACAGGCCGCTCAGGACGCGATCGCCATCCTGCAGCAGACCTTCAAGTACGGCAACCCCAACACCATCATCAAGACTGCTGTGGCCCTGCAGGGCCACAACGTCGGCAAGTGCCGCGCCCCCTTCAACTACGTCCCCGAAGAGGGTCTGGAAGCCATCAAGAAGGTCCTGGCTGAGAACGCTGCCAAGGGCCTGAACTGAGAAGAGCAAGGAGAGCACTGCTATGAATAAACCGATCGTTGGCATTACGATGGGCGATCCCGCCGGCTCCGGCCCGGAGATCACCATCAAGGCTCTGGCAGACCCGGAGCAGTACACCTACTGCCGCCCCATCGTTGTGGGCGACGTGAAGGTGTTCGAGCAGGCCAGGAAGTTCGTTGGCCGTGAGGACATCGTCATCCACCGCTGCGACAAGGTGTCGGATGCCCTGTTCACCCCCGGAACCATCGACGTGCTGCACCTCGACCTCATCGAGGACATCAACAAGTTCGAGATGGCAAAGGTGAGCGTGGAGGGCGGCAACGCCGCCTTCCAGTGCGTCAAGAAGGTCATCGAGCTGGCCATGGCCGGTGAGGTGGACGCTACCTGTACCAACGCCCTGAACAAGGAAGCCATGAACAAGGCTCTGGAATACTATCACGGCGAGAAGTCGGACGGCTACACCCATTTCGACGGCCATACCGAAATTTACGCCACCTACACCCACACCAAGAAGTACACCATGATGCTGGCCCACCACGACCTGCGCGTGGTTCACGTCTCTACTCATGTGTCTCTGCGCGAAGCCTGCGACCGGGTCAAGAAAGAGCGTGTGCTGGAAGTCATCGAGATCGCCAATAAAGCCTGCAAGGATATGGGCATCGAGAACCCCCGCATCGCTGTGGCCGGCCTGAACCCCCACTGCGGCGAGAACGGCCTGTTCGGCCGCGAGGAGATCGAGGAGATCACCCCGGCCATCGAGGCTGCCAAGGCCGAGGGCATTACCGGCGTGGTGGGTCCCTGCCCGCCGGACAGCGTTTTCTCGCAGGCCATCGGCGGCTGGTACGACATAGTGGTCTGTATGTACCACGATCAGGGCCATATCCCCCTCAAGACCGTCGGCTTCGTCTACGACCGTGAGAAGCAGGAGTGGAAGGCTGTGGAGGGCGTCAACGTCACGCTGGGCCTGCCCATCATCCGCGCCAGTGTGGACCATGGCACCGACTTCTACCATGCAGGCAAGGGCAACGGCAATGAGCTGAGCCTTGTCAACGCCATCAAGTATGCCGTCAAGATGACCGGCAGAAAATAAGAGAAAATGGCTGAAGGAGGAAAAGGTATGCAGGACGAGATCAGAACACTTCCGCAGAAACTGCTGATGGGCCGCCGTGCGCTGGTGACGGGCGCAGGCCGCGGCATCGGGCGCGAGATCGCCCGTCAGATGGCGCTGGAGGGCGCAGATGTCATCATCAACGCCCGCAAGGAGCCCGAACTGCTTACATTGAGAGAGGAGATCACCGCCATGGGGCAGAAATGCCAGATCGTTCTTGGCGACATCTGCACCCCGGAGACGGCGGAGAAGTTTGCCGCCGCCGCAGAGGAATGGGGCGGACTGGATATTTTGGTGAACAACGCCGGAATCCTTGACCGTGACGGCACGCTTCAGACTACCCCGGAGACCTTTGACCATATCATTCAGGTCAACCTCGTCTCGGTCTTCCGCATCACCCAGAAGCTATTGCAGGCTTTGTGCGAGAGCAAAGGCTGCATCGTCAATATCACATCTTCCGCTTCCCGTGCGCCTCATCCCAACGCGAACCCGGCCTATGGCGCGTCCAAGGCGGGTCTTACGGCATTGACTCGTCAGTGGGCACTGGAATTTGCGCCGCAAGGCGTTCGCATCAATGCGGTGCAATGCGGCCCCATCGAGACGGATATGTCCCAGAGCTGGACGCCAGAATACCGCGAAAAGGTGATGTCGGCAGTACCTTTGCATCGTCTCGGAACACCTTGGGACGTGGCGCGGTGTGCCGTGTTCCTTGCAAGTGAGCAGGCGGCCTATATCACTGGCGCGAGTCTGAATGCAAACGGCGGAAAATTGATGGAGTAAAAGCAGAAGTTCACAGAAACAGGCCCCCGGCTAAGGCCGGGGGCTTTCTGCATAGAGGACAAAAATGACACACAAGGAACGAAATCTATAAAAAGTTCTATCTTGAAACAATAATTCTGGTCAAGTTTCTGAATTTGTTCCAAAATAGAACGATTTCTGGGACGCTTTTGGGCAAAAAATTGATTTGTGTTGCAAAATAAAACGACATGGCGGAGCTTCTATCTTGCGACAGCTGATCGAATTGAATATAATTTAGACAACATAAACGAACAAAGGCTGTGAAAAGCGGCAACGCCGCAGAAGAAGGTTGAAAGACACAGTCTGGTTCGGACAACGAAACCCCAAGAGAAAAGGAGAAAACATTATGAAGATTACGCGCAGAGATTTCCTGAAGGTCGCAGGTGTGGTTGGTGCAACTGCTGCTATGGCGGGCTGCGCCGGCATGGCTCCCGGTGCTGAGACTGCTGCTTCTTCTGCAGCTTCCGCCGCGACCTCTACTGCTGCGGCAGGCAGTGTTGCTGCCGCAACTGGCAACATGGAGTTGACTGAGCCGGTTCAGCTGACCTTTGCAGCACAGGAAGTCGGCACCGCTGCTTACAACTACGCTGCTGCCCTGCAGAGTGTCATGCTGCCTCAGCTGCCCGCAGGCTCTACCATTGATATCACCACCACTTCTCCCGGCGGCGTGGGCGCTCCCATGATCGTCAACGGCGGCGAAGAGTGCGATCTGGTCATGTCCAATGCCGGCCCTGCAAAGTGGAGCTACGAGCAGAGCCCTTCTGAGTATGAGTTTGGCGGCTGCACCGAGATCGCTTGTCTGGCCGGTGATCTGGGCCAGAACTTCATCAACGTCATGTTTACCCAGAAGTTTGTGGATACCACTGGTTATAAGACCTTTGAGGAGGTCGTGGCCAACAAGTATCCTGTAAAGATGGTCATCAAGAAGAACGGCAGCTTTGGTGAGCAGACGGCTGAAAAGGTCTGCGAGGCTCTGGGCATCACCTTCGATGACATCGAGAGCTGGGGCGGCAAGGTCGAAAAGACCGGCGGCGACGCCATCAAGAGCGGCCTGCAGGATGACCTGTACGATATGACCATCGACCACATCGGCAAGGGCCAGTCCAACACCACGGAGCTGTGCCTGACCCACGATATGTACGATGTCGAGCTGAACGAGGACACCCGCAAGAAGCTGTGCGAGATGGGCTACACCCCCGTTACCGTTGAGGCCGGCACCTGGAACAAGCAGGACCGTGATGTCGAGACCGTCGGCAGCCAGCAGTGCCTGCTGGTGGATGCCAATATGGACCCCGCTGTTGCTTATACCCTGACCAAAGCGATCTGCGAGGGCAGGGAGGCTATGGTTGCTTCTGTTGCAGCTCTGGAATACTTTGACCCGACCGTTGCCGGTGGCTCTGGCTACACCGGCTGCCCCCTGCATCCGGGTGCTAAGGCTTACTACGAGGAAATGGGTTACGCCTGCGACTGATTACCCGGAGGAACCATTTCGAACTTTTGACCTGTGGGTCTGCCGGGCACTCAGGTGCCCGGCAGGCTTTTTATAGGGACTGATTTCCAATATTCTTAGGAGGAACACTCACCATGGATGCCAAAAAGAAAACGATACGCAACTGGCTGGCGATCATTGTCACCGTTGTGTTCTTCGCGTTTCAGATGTATCTGGCTCTGGTCAAGCAGCTCAACCCCATGCTGCAGAGCCCTCTGCACCTGATCCTCGCCCTGACTCTGGTTTTCCTGTACAACCCTGCCGACAAGGCTTACCGCAAGAAAGTGACAAAGGCAGCCGAGGCTGAGGGCAAGCCCGTGGACGAAAAGAAGCTGAACGCCCACGCTTGGATGAACTGGTTTGACATCCTGCTGTTCATCTGCCTCGCTTATATGCTGTGGTACGTTGTCGGCCAGAACGCCCGCCTGCTGGACTTTGTTTCCGTGCAGCCGGTGTACGGCATCGACTACATCTTCATGGTCATGACCATCGTTCTGCTGCTTATCGCCGTGTACCGCACGCTGGGCATCGTCCTGACCATCTTCATTGCGGTCTTCATCCTGTACGCCTTCACTTCTCCCTATCTGCCCGGCATCCTGTTCACCAAGGGCAAGACCTTCGCAAAGTTCATCAAGCAGTTCTGCGTCGGCATGACGATGGGCGAGAGCGGCGTCTTCGGAACTCCGCTGTACACCTCCGCAAATACCCTGTTCTACTTCATCGTGTTCGGTGCCTTCTTCTCTTCGATGGGTGGCGGCCAGCTGCTGATCGATATCGGCATGAAGTTCTCCAACAAGTCCTCCGGCGGCCCCGCAAAGGCAGCCGTCATCTCTTCCGGCCTGATGGGCATGATCTCCGGTTCTGCTGTCGCAAACGTCGCAACCACCGGTGTCATGACCATCCCGATGATGAAGAAGGTCGGCTACAAGCCTGAGGAGGCGGGCGCTGTTGAGGCAGTCGCTTCCACTGGCGGTCAGATCATGCCCCCCATCATGGGCGTCGGCGCATTCATCATGGCTGAGATGCTGGGTGTCCCGTACAGCCGCGTCGCTGCTGCTGCCATCCTGCCTGCTGTCGCTTACTATTTCGCCGTCTTTGTGCTGGTGGATCGTCTGGCTGCCAAGCACCAGAACGCAGCTCAGGAGCAGGACGCTAAGATCAAGGTCGAGCGCACCATCCTTCCCCGCCTGTACCTGTTGCTGCCCGCTGTTATCCTCGTCGTCATGATCATCCGCGGCGCCTCCCTGATGCGCGCCGGTATGATGGGCATTGTATCCTGCCTCATCTGCGACGTCGTCAGCTACTTCATCAATGAGAAAAAGGACTTCGTTGACCTGAAGGGCATCTGGAACTGCTGCCTCGACGGTGCAAAACAGGCCGCTGAGATCGCTATCCCCACCGCTGCCTGCGGCATCATCATCAACGTCGTCACCGGTCAGACCTCTCTGGCCACCAACCTTTCCGCCCTCATCAGCAGCCTCGGCACCACCAACCTGTTTGCCGCAATGCTCATCGCAATGATCGGCTGCATGCTGCTGGGCATGGCACTGCCCACCGTCGCCGCTTATCTGGTCGGCGTCATCCTCTTCGTTCCCTGCCTGCGTGCTCTGGGCATCTCCGCTCTGTGCGCCAATATGTTCGTCTTCTACTACGGCATCATGGCTCAGATCACGCCTCCCGTCTGCGTAGCATCCTACACCGCAGCCGGTATCGCAGATGCGAACGCGATGAAGACCGGCATCAAGGGCTTCACCTTTGCAATGGTCGGCTTCCTTGTTCCCTTTGTCTTCGTTTACAATCCCGCTATCCTGCTGGAAGGCACTGTCGTTGAGATCGTCATCGGCGCAGCCCAGATGCTGCTGGGCACCTTCTTCCTTGCAGTCACTGTCGCTGGCTACTTCAAGCGCAACTTCAAGCCCTTTGAGCGCGTCGCCCTGTTTATCGCGGCTCTGCTGCTCATCGCTCCTGAGGTCATTTCCTCCATCATCGGTGTGGTTCTGGGCGTCGGCGTGCTGATGCTCGACACCATCGCCAGCAAGAAGAACGGCGCAAAGGCTGCATAACGGTACCTTCCGAAAACCTTCTTCATAAGCCACAGTTCGGCGAAGCCCCCGCCTCCGGTACTCCCGGAGGCGGGGGCTTTTTTGTCCTTTTTGGGGCGGGAAGATCGGAAGAAAGGTCAAGATTTGAGCTAAGATCCTTAGCTGCCCGCCAGATATGAAAAAAACTCCCCTCCGGACGGGAGGGGAGCGGAAAAATCAATATCAATCGTCGTCGCTGTCGAGCTTGAGCACGGCGGTGAACGCCTCGCTGGGCAGGGAGACGCTGCCGAGCTGGCGCATCTTCTTTTTGCCCTCTTTCTGCTTTTCCAGCAGCTTTTTCTTGCGGGAGATGTCGCCGCCGTAGCACTTGGCCAGCACATCCTTGCGCATGGCCTTGACCGTCTCGCGGGCGATGATCTTGCCGCCGATGGCCGCCTGAACGGGGATCTCGAAGAGGTTGCGCGGGATGTTGTCCCGCAGCTTCTCGCAGATGCGGCGGCCCTTGGCGTAGGCGTTGTCGCGGAAGACGATCATGGACAGAGCGTCCACGGGGTCGCCGTTGAGCAGGAAGTCCAGCTTCACCAGGTCGCTCTCGCGGTACTCCTTGAACTCGTAGTCGTAGCTGGCGTAGCCGCGGCTCCGGCTCTTGATGGCGTCGAAGAAGTCGTAGACGATCTCGCCCAGAGGCAGGGCGTAGTGCAGGTCCACACGCACGTCGTCCATATACTTCATGTCGATGAGGACGCCGCGCTTGTTCTGGCACAGGTCCATCAGGCTGCCGACGTATTCATTGGGGGTGTAGAGGTGGACGTCCACGAAGGGCTCCTCCTGCTTGACGATGTTGGAGGGGTCGGGGTAGCTGGACGGGTTGTCGATCATCTCCACGGTGCCGTCGGTCAGGGTCAGACGATAGCGGACGCTGGGCGTGGTGGTGATGAGGTCGAGGTCGAACTCGCGTTCCAGACGCTCGGTGATGATCTCCATGTGGAGCAGGCCAAGGAAGCCGCAGCGGAAGCCAAAGCCCAGCGCGGCACTGGTTTCCAGCTCAAAGGTCAGGGAGGCGTCGTTGAGCTGCAGCTTTTCCAGCGCGTCCTTCAAATCAGGGTACTTTGCGCCGTCGGCAGGGTAGATGCCGCAGAAGACCATGGGCTTGACCTGACGGTAGCCGGGCAGAGCCTCGGGGGTGGGGTTATTCGCCAGGGTGACGGTGTCGCCGACGCGGGTGTCCTGCACGGTCTTGATGCTGGCGGTCAGGTAGCCGACCTCACCGGCCTGCAGCTGGTCGCAGGGGGTCAGGCTGGTAGCGCCCATGTGGCCCACTTCCACCAGCGTGAACTGTGCGCCGGTGGCCATCAGGCGGATGGTGTCGCCGGGCTTGACCGTACCTTCAAAGACGCGGATATAGACGATGACGCCCTTGTAGCTGTCGTAGATGCTGTCGAAGATGAGGGCCTTGAGGGGGGCGTCCGGGTCGCCGGTGGGGGCGGGGATGTCGCTGACCACACGCTCCAGCACCTGGTCGATGTTCAGGCCGGTCTTGGCCGAGACGCGGGGCGCGTCGAGGCAGGGCAGGCCGATGACGTCCTCCACTTCCTGCGCCACCTCGTCCGGATGGGCGGAAGGCAGGTCGATCTTGTTCAGGATAGGCACCAGCTCGAGGTCGTGTTCCAGCGCCATATAGGTATTGGCGAGGGTCTGGGCCTCCACGCCCTGGGTGGCGTCCACCACGAGGATAGCGCCCTCGCAGGCGGCGAGGCTGCGGCTGACTTCGTAAGCGAAGTCCACGTGGCCCGGGGTGTCGATGAGGTTGAACTCGTACACTTTGCCGTCCTTGGCGGTGTAGTTCATGGTGACGGCGCGGGCCTTGATGGTGATGCCGCGTTCCCGCTCGATGTCCATGTTGTCGAGGATCTGGTCCTCCATCGTCCGCTCGTCCACGCTCTTGGTCAGCTCGAGGATGCGGTCAGAGAGGGTGGATTTGCCGTGGTCGATGTGCGCGATGATGCAGAAGTTGCGGATGTTGTCTCTTGCCATGTAGTTCCTCCGAAATTTATAGGATCCAGTCCTCGACGGCTTTGATGCCGCCGTTTTCCAGGTAAACGCGGGGCACCCGGCGGGAAACGCCGCAGAGCACCTCGTAAGAAATGGTATCGGTCTTGTGGGCGATGGTCTCGGCGCTGTCGCTCACTTCGCCGCCCCACAGGATGGCTTCGTCCCCTTCCTGCACGTCGGGCAGAGCCGAGACATCCACCATCATCTGGTCCATGCAGACCCGGCCCAGAACCGGGCAGGGCATGCCCTTTATCTCCACGATGCCCTTGCCGCAGCTCAAAAGGCGGGGGTAGCCGTCAGCGTAACCGGCGCAGAGAGTGGCGACCTTGGTGGGCTTTTCCGCGGTGAAGCGGCGTCCGTAGCTGGCCGACTGGCCCGGCTCCATCTCCTTGACCATGCTGACGATGGTCTTGAGCTTCATCACCGGGCGGAAGATGCCGAAGCGGACTTCATCGCTGGGGTCGAAGCCGTAGAGGATGATGCCGGGGCGTGCCATGCAGTGGGTGCGGGGCAGTCCGGCGGGCCAGTCGGGGTGGAGCATCACCCCGGCGGAGTTGTCGCAGTGGACGACGGCAGGCTCAAAACCGGCCTCGGCAAGGCCCTTATAGGCCCGGACGAAGAGCTCGTGCTGCTGGCTGGTATAAGCCACGCTGTCGGCGCTGTCGTCGTCGGCCACAGCGAAGTGCTGGAACAGGCCGGTCACGTCCAGACCCGGCAGGCGGCAGGCTTCCAGCATCCCGGCCAGCGCCGCGTCAAAGTCGGTGCGGAGCGCAAAACCGATGCGGCCCATGCCGGTGTCGGCCTTGAGGTGGACTTTGACTTTTCCGTCGGCAGTGCAGGCGGCCTCGCTGAGGGCCTTGGCCTGGGGCAGGGAGTAGCAGGCGGCGGTGATGTCCTCCTGGATGAGGACGGGTACACGGCCCGGCTCCACATGGCCCAGAATGAGGATGGGCAGCGTCAGCCCGGCTTTGCGCAGCTGACGGGCTTCCGCCAGACAGCTCACAGCCAGCCACGCGGCCCCCTCTTCGGCAAAGACCTTGGCGCACTCGACCGCACCGTGGCCGTAGCTGTCGGCTTTGACGACAGCGCACAGGGGCATCTCCCCGGCCCGGGCCTTCACGGCGCGGAAATTGTGGCGCAGGGCGTCAAGGTCTATCTCGGCCCAGACGTGTTTTTCAAATGCGGGCATCTGCATGGGCGGTGTCCTCCTTTTTTGATGTACGGGCCGGGTGCAAAGGACGCCAGCCGTCGATGCCGCTCTCCTGCAGAGCGTGAAGGGTCTTCTGCCGGAAAGCACGGTCGGTGCGGCACCGCTCTCGGACAAAGTTTTTCGTGTCCTCCCGGGTGGTCACGCCGTCGGCCGGGCAGCGGCTCTTGACGATGGGAAAGCCTTCTTCCTTCACCGCACAGCGCACCTCCTGCTCTGTGGCGAGCAGGAGAGGCCGGATGAGGGTCAGTCCCCGGTCGGGCAGCTCTGTCACCGGCGAGAAGCAGCCGATGCGGCCCTCCCGCCAGAGGTTCATATAAAACGTCTCGATGGCGTCGTCCAGATGATGCCCCAGCGCCACCTTGCTGCAGTCCAGCTCTTCGGCAGCGGCGTGGAGCGCGCCCCGGCGCATCTTGGCGCAGAGGGAGCAGGGATTCTTCTCGTTCCGGTAGTCGAAGACGATGGGGCCGATGAGGGTGCGGCGCACCTCATAAGGCACATCGTACCGCCGGAACAGCGCTTCCAGCGCGGAGTAATCCACCGGCTTGCCGCCAAACTGGGGGTCGAGGGTGACGGCCACGACTTCGAACGGAAAGCCGAGGTACTGCCGCAGCCGCGCGAGACCGATGGTCAAAGCTACGCTGTCCTTGCCGCCCGAAACGCCCACCAGAACGCGGTCGCCGGGGGCCAGCATCTCGTACTGCTGGACGGCTTTGCGCATCAGGCCGCAGAGCCGCTGCATCGCTTTCGTGTCACTCATGACAGGCTCACGCTCTCCACGAGGTTGACGATGTCGCTGATGGAGGCCAGCTTGGTCAGGCCGGAGACATAGATGACGTCGCCGTTGTCGTACTCGATGGTGGCCAGCACGGCGTAGTAAGCCTGAATATCACAGCGCACGGCGGTGACGGCGGCACCGTCGATGTTCAGGTTGACTTTTCGGGGGCTGATGACGCCGTAAGCCTGCTTGAGCTCTTTTTCCGACTGGCCGATGAAGTCCTCATAGGTGTCTTTCGTGCCTTTCTGGAAGAGCACGACCTGATAGTTGGCGTCGTCGCTGCTCTCGGCAGAGGCCAGTTCCAGCGCACGGCCAAGGGTGGCGTCCTCGGTCATCTCGCACACCGGCCAGACGGCGGACTCATAGTAGACGGAGATGCCGTTCTCGGCGGTGTAGCGGGTGTCAGGCGAAGCGGGGGTGCGGCGGTTGACCACGAGGGTCAGTACAAAATAGGCCAGTGCGCCCAGCAGGACGATGATGCCCATGGCCAGCAGCAGGCGGGAAGAGCGCTGCTGCGCGGTGTCGCGCTGGTGGATGTCTTTCGGCATGAAGGAATGTCCTCCTTATAAATGTAAGGCTCAGCCCCGGGGGTGGGGCTGTATCCTTATTAGTATAACATACTCGGGGCTGAAATTGTAGCGCTCTGCTGCAAAAACAGAAATGAAAATGCGATTTCAGAAAACGAGAGATTTCAAGAGAAAACAGGAGAAAACGAGAGATTCGAAAAACTGAGCCGAAAAAATCGAAAAATGATGTTGACAGGGGCGTTCTTGTGATGTATACTGACACTCGCGCCCCAAAAGGTGCATTGAACCGTTGAAACACTTATCAGGAGGAAATAGATATGAGCACTACTCTCGTCAAGCCCGCTGAAGTCGAGCGCAAGTGGTATCTGCTCGACGCTGCCGGCAAGAGCCTGGGCCACGTCGCTGCTGAGGCTGCTGTTCTGCTGCGCGGCAAGCAGAAGGTCGATTATACCCCCAATGTTGACTGCGGCGATTTCGTCGTCGTCATCAACTGCGGCAAGGCCGTTCTGACCGGCAAGAAGGCCGAGCAGAAGTTCCACATCACCCACAGCAAGTTCATCGGCGGCCTGAAGAAGGTCCAGTACAGCAAGCTGATGGCTGAGAACAGCGACCTGGCTATGACCTACGCTGTCAAGGGCATGATCCCTTCCAACACCATCGGTGCTAAGGCTCTGACCCGCCTGCACTGCTACCAGGGTGCCGAGCACGCTCACGCAGCTCAGAAGCCCGAGAAGATCGAGTTCTAAGAAGGAGGCAATCGAACATGTACGAAACCAAACCTTATTTCTACGGCACTGGTCGTCGTAAGGATTCCGTTGCCCGCGTGCGCGTCTACCAGGGCACTGGCAAGGTCACCATCAACGACCGTGACATCGACAACTACTTCGGTCTGGAGACCCTGAAGCTGATCGTCCGCTCTCCGCTGGTCCTGCTGGGCCTCGAGGGCAAGTATGACGTCGTCGTCCGCGTTTCCGGCGGCGGTGTTTCCGGCCAGGCTGGCGCTATCCGCCACGGCCTGAGCCGCGCCCTGCTGCAGCAGAGCGATGAGAACCGCACTGCTCTGAAGAAGGCTGGCTTCCTGACCCGCGATCCTCGTATGAAGGAACGTAAGAAGTATGGTCTGAAGGCTGCCCGTCGTGCACCTCAGTTCAGCAAGCGCTGATTTATCCCTACTTCTCAGTACGTCTCACGACGTCGATTTGCAGGAAAATTCAGTACTTTTGGAGCTGTGCGTGGTTCTCGAAAGTGGTCCGTTTTGCTTCGTAAGAAGCAAGCAAGGAGCACACAAGGAACAAGAATCGCAAGCGAAAAAAGCCTTATGAAGCAGGAGATCATTCCGCAAGGAGTGCATCTCCTGCTTTTTTGTGCTGCACGGCTTTTCCTTCTTCCGTTTAGATCTTGTTGATTGCCTCCACCAGTGTTTCAATATCCAGGTGGGTGTAGACACGTTCGGTGAGCGTCATGGCACCGGAGTGTCCCACAATCTTCTTGATCATGGTTTGGTCTACATGGGCCTCTGTCAGCATGGAGATGCAGGTATGCCGGGTACAGTGCGGCGTCTGGTCATATCCAAGCTGCTCCATCAGGGGCGTGAAGTAACTGTCGTAGTAGTTCCTGTAGTCAAAGTGCTTTTGATCCGGCGTGTGGAGCAGATATTCACACTGAGAACCTTCGTACCACGCTTTGTAGAATGGTAGTACCTTGTCGGCAATAGGAACTTTCCGCAGGCCGTTTTCGGTTTTGCTGGCAATCACATCAAAGTATTGTTCTTCCAGATGTACGTTTTCCTTCTTCAAGTCGAGGAACTCCGAGATGCGGCAACCGTTGTAGATCAGCATCAGCACGATCTGATAGTACGGGTCCTCTGCAAGCTCCCACAGGCGGGCAATCTGCTCCTTTGTGAACTTGTTGCGGTCACGCTTGTTGGGGTTCTTATCCTTGTACCGGCTCAAATCCACAAACTCGGAATAATCCTTGTTGCAGATGTCGTTTTTCATGGCGTAGGCATACAGCTGGTTGAACAGCCCCTTGAGTTTTTTCAGGGTGGGGTAATTCTTCCCACAGGTGTCCACCACAAATTGAAGGTCCATCAGTCGAATGTCCCGAAACACCTTGTTGTAAAGTGTTCCGCATACCCGATAGGACGCCTCATAGCCTTTTACATTTGACTTGGAGATGGTGGTAAACTTCTCCGTTGACCAGCGTTCATAGACCTCCTGGAAGGTGGCTTTGGATGCCTTTATGTCAAAGGGATTGTTGTTATACTCTGCCAGCATTTGCAGCCCCTCTGCTCTGGTTGCCGCATAGCCGATGGTGATTTGTTCCTGAACAGACTTTCCTGTTTCAGGGTTGACGTGCCACCCTACCGTTTTCCTCACTGCATAGGGCCTTCTTCGCTTTCCGGACATTTTCTTGACGCTTCCATATCCGTTGGGTAATCTCAAAAAATCTCAAACTTCCTTTCTCCCAGCGTTTGAATTAAATTTGATAAAGGGTATGCAACACCCTCTGTTACTCCTGGTCGCCGTTTTCCTCGGCGGCCTTTTTCATTTTCTCCAGCATCTGCCGATCCAGTTCGTTGCGCCGCTGAATGCGCTCCAAATCGGAGAGGACTTCCACTTCCTTGTCCTGCAACTTGGCATCTGCGTAGTAGGCCAGTTCCTTTTCAATCCAGCGGTCAAAGGATTCCTGATCGGACCAATAGGTTTCCAGCTTTTCACGCTCATCCCGGAACTCTTCCAAAATCAGGCACAGCGAATCATTCATCTCGGCGGAGTGGTCATTTCCTTTGAATTTCAGGGAGCAGGACCATTCTTCGCTGTGGGGCGGGCGCTGGACATCGATCTCGAACCGGATACCGGCCTTCTTGTTTAATTGGTAAAGAACCGCAATCACATCAGACAGGCTGTCCAGCTGGATTTCGGGTTTCTGGTAGCCAATCAGGTTTGCCGGAGATATGTTTAAGATTTTGGCGATGGCATTGATCATCGCTATGGATGGCTCAATTTCACCGCTTTCGTATTTTTGAACTGTGCGCATCGTCTTGTCCAGACGCTGTGCCAGCTCCGTTTGGCTCAAGTGAGCGGCCTTGCGGGCTGCCTTGATTCTCTCGCCAATTTCAGCCGGGTTGCTGTGCATTGTCATCACCTCGTTTGTATTGTAACACGAAGTCGTGCGAATTACAAGGTCGTAATACGAATAACTTTTTCGTATTTAGTGTTGACAAGCGGTCTTGGATGGCTTATAATTAAAATACGAACTAATAATTCGCATATCAGCAATAAGGAGGTCATTCACATGGAGAAGAAAGTTTATGTCGAACTGCCGCCCTTCACTGGACGCAATGTCCCCATCACCGAGATTGCAGTCGCCATGCACAAGGATGCCCAGTATGTGCGCATTGGTTTGCAGCAGGGAATCCTGAAATTCGGCTATGCGATCAAGCTGGAAAACTCTAACGAGTACAACTACTACTGCCCCGACAGAAAGGTGTGGGAGGAAATTGGATACTTCCAACCGGAAATCGCATAAAAAAAGAGCCCTCATCCTGGCAGATGAGAACTCTTGACGGACAGTACAAACGGCAGCTGCCGTGTGACTATCACTCAGCAAGGATATTATAACACGGCAGCTGCCAAATTCAACAATTATTTAAGGAGGAATAGAATTTGACAGCTTTACCAGACAGCATCATACAAAATGGTCTGTTCTGCTGCTGGAAGTATGAGGAACGGAATGAGAGGAAAACGAAGGTGCCATACCAGCCGCAAACCGGTCTGGGAGCGAAAAGCAACGATCCTTCCAGCTTCGTACCTTATAAAACAGCAGTACAGGCCAGCGGATATGATGGCATTGGAATTGGAATTTTCAACGGCATCTGTGCGATTGACCTGGACAACTGCGTTTCGGACAGCGGCTATTACACCCAGACCGCCGCAGAAATTGTGGCCTTAATGCACAGCTATACCGAGTACAGCCCCAGCGGAAACGGTCTTCACATTCTCTTTTCGTCAAAAGGGTTTCAGTATGATACCAAACGATTTTATATTATGAACCACCAGGCTGGAATTGAGGTGTACGTGGCGGGAGCAACCAACAAATATGTCACCGTGACCGGAAACCGCTGTGAGGATTATGAGTATGGTGACCGGACCCAGGAGCTGCAAGTGTTACTGGACAAGTTCATGCGCAGGCCGGAGGTAGGCGCAGAAAATGCAATAAATGCAAAAAACTCTGATTTAAGCATGGAGCAGCTTCTGCAACTGGCAAAAAGCAGTAAGAATGGGGCAGCATTCACAGCCCTTTGGAATGGTTCATTGGAGGGATATTTGTCCCCATCAGAGGCAGATCTGGCGTTGTGCAGTCATCTCGCCTTTTGGACAGGACGGGATGCTGCTAAGATGGACACTATGTTCCGGCAGTCGGGATTGATGAGGGATAAATGGGACCGGCAGCAATCCGGCACAACGTATGGTGCAATCACCATTCAGAAAGCAATCGAGCATTGCCGGGAGATTTACACGCCAAAAGCGGAGTCGTCACTGGTTTTTCAACCTATTGTTCCGCTGACTCCACAGTGGAGTGACCTGCCTGCATTTCCGGTAGATGCTCTCCCGGATGTGGTTCGGAATTATGTGAGTGCGGTAGCTGAACACAGTCAGACTGCCCCGGACATGGCAGCGGTGATCAGCCTGGGTGTGCTGGCTATCTGCTTACAGGGAAAATACAAGATAGAGGGAACGCCGGGATACTGTGAGCCTTTGAGCTTGTACACAGTGGTGATCGCCGCACCGGGGGAGCGAAAGTCCAGCGTCATGCGGGATATGACCACATTCCTCTATGAGTATGAGCAGGAATATAACAAGGCGCACAGCATGGAAATACGGGAAAACCATTTGCAGCGGGAATCTATGGAGCGCCAGATCTCCGGTCTGCAAAAGAAGCTGGAGCGCAAGGAAAGCCGGGAAATGGAGTTGGAGCTGCGGCAACTTCAGGAGCAGCTGGAAGAAATTCCAGAACGAAAGCCGGTTCGCTTTTTTGCGGACGATTGTTCCAGTGAAGCTCTGACCAGCTTGATGGCGGCCAACAACGGAGTATTCTCCGTGATTTCCACCGAGGGCGGTATCTTTGACATCATGGCCGGACGGTATTCCAACAAATCCAACATTGATGTCTGGCTGAAAGGTCATTGTGGAGATGCCATTTATGTGGATCGAATGACCCGTGAAGCAGAGTGCATCATGCACCCGGCACTGTCGGCTATCCTCTCTATTCAGCCCAGTGTGCTGGATGAAATCATGTCCAATACCACCATGACCGGGCGGGGCTTGATTGCCCGCTTCCTGTATGCGTCTCCACCATCCAGAATTGGCAGCCGGGTCTTTCGTACCCAGCCGATTCCGCCCGAAATAACCGCCGTTTATCGCAGCTTGATTTTTCGCCTGATGGCTCTGCCGATTGCTGGAAATGCCCAGACGGTACACCTTTCCGAAAAAGCCTTTGATCTGATGGCCGATTACTTTCAGGAACATGAGAAGTTTCTGGTTGGCGAGGGACAGGCAATTTCCGATTGGGCAAGCAAATATATCGGTGCCGTGCTCCGGATTGCGGGATTGTTGCACTGTGCTGATATGGAAGATGACAAAACAGAAGTGGCAGCTTCTACGATGAGCAGGGCGATTCAGATCGGAAAATATTTTCTGGCGCATTCCACCTACGCCTATTCCATGATGGGCACTGACTTAACCATCCAGAAAGCCAAATTTGTCTTGGCAAAGCTGAAAAAGAAGAACGTATCGGTGATCAAGCGTTCTGAGCTTTTTCAGATGTGTCGAGGAAAGTTCTTCAAGAAAACGGAGGAGATTTTTCCGACACTGGAACTGTTGGAGGGACATGGATACATCCGGTTGGAAGAACCGGAACGCCAGTCGGTGGGCAGACCAGCCGATGTGAAAATCATTGTGAACCCCGCCGCATGAAACCGCAATTATCTGCATTTATTGCATTTCCTGCACAGAGTTGCACTCTGGTATCGCACCACCGTCCCCATCGAAAAATCCACAGATTTGGAGATGGATGATTCGGGAGAATCCGGTGGATTTTCCCGAACCGTGGGCGGCAGGATTGCTTACAAGAGCAAGGATGCCGACCGCACCTGACTTGCTGTGTGGATAGCACACACAAGCCAGGGGGGCTCCCGCAGGAGCCGCATCCCCCTCGGAGAGCCCACGATACTTTGCAGCCGCAGGATGAAAGTATCATAGTGGGTTATTACACTTCCGCAGGAAGTGCGCCCCGGCCCGCAGGCCGTACAAACGTGAAAGGAGCTCTATGGCGAGAAACGACGGGATTGACCGTACCAGTGCAAGAAACGTAAACTTGACTGCCGCCAAAGTCGGAAATGCCCAGCGGCACAACGAACGAGAAAAAGAATCCTATACCAACCCAGATATTATACCAGAACGCACCCCTCAGAACATCTATTTTAAGAAGCCTACTGCCGGATATGCAGAGATGTTTGCGCAGATGGAAAAGAATGGTGCAATCTCCACTCGTGGCCTGAAAACGGATGCCAACCTTTACGGGGAACTGATTTTTGATGTCAACTCCGCCTACTTCTATAACCATGGTGGGTATGAGTTTGCCAAGCGATTTTATGAGGACGCTTACAAGGCTGCCATAGAGATTGTTGGCGGCGAACAGTATATTCTCTCCGCTGTTATGCACGCCGATGAGCGCAACCGAGCTATGTCCGAAGCACTGGGGCAGGATGTGTTCCACTATCATCTCCATGTGGTCTATGTTCCAGTTGTGGAGAAGCAGATCCTCTGGTCCAAGAGGTGCAAAGACAAATCACTTGTTGGAACCGTCAAAGAAACAATTATGCAGGTAAGCAGCAGTAAAAAATGGCTGTCCAAACCGGCATTGGACGAACAGGGAGCGCCCATTCTCCAAAAGAATGGAAAGCCGGTGCTGCGTAAGTCTTACAGCGTTCTTCAGGATGATTTTTTCAAAGCTATGCGCAACGCAGGATATACGGATGTGGAACGTGGAGAACGGGGCAGTTCCGAGGAACATTTGACCGTGACACAGTTCAAGGTGGAACGGGAACAGGAGCGATTGGAACAACTCACCGCACAAACGCAGCAGAAAGAGCAGCAGGCAGCTTCTCTGGAAAAGAAGATTGAGAAGATTCAAAAACAGCAGATTGCCGTTCAGAAAGTGGAGCAAATAGAACCCTATACAGTTCCGTTTTCCTCTAAAGTTATGCTGGATCGTTCTGAATATGAAAATCTGGCAGCTGCGGCAAAGAAGTTCTATGTCCAGGAACGCAAGGAATCCAAGCTGCAAAAAGCTTTGGATGTAGCGTTGAAAATGATAAGTGAGTTGAAAGCAAAGGTCGCCGCACTGACCGCAGAGCTGGCAGAGTACAAGTCTGTTCGTGGTCAACTTCGCACAGCAGAATTGGAAAAGGAAAATAGTGAACTTCGTAGTAAAATCCGGAAATATGAAGATGTAATTTCTCGGAATAATTTGTGGTCCTGCTTCTCTCGAAATATCGATAAAACAGTTAAGCGAAATAACGAGAGATAAACCGCTCGAACCCCAAAGCAGCAGGTTGAAACTTGGAGATATATCAAAAAAATCTTGATATATCTCCAAACTTCTGGTAGAATAATACTGACAGGAGGTGAGTTCCAGTGAGTATTAGCTATAAGAAGCTATGGAAAGTGCTTGTTGATAGGAATATGAACAAAACCGAGTTGCGTAACCAAGCTAAAATAAGTACCAATGCAATAGCAAAGATGGGGAAAAACGAGCCTGTGTCTATGGATACGATGGATAAAATATGTAAGGTGCTACATTGCAATATTGGTGATGTAATGGATTTTGTGGTAGATGAAGATATGATCGATTAGTGTCTGCTTTTTTATCGCATGACATTAACAGAAAGACTATATGGAGATCAACTATGGATATTGGGAATAGAACTCTTTCGATGGCAGATTTACAAAAAAACACATTAGTAAGTGGTAATAAAGCAATGCAAATGCTGGAACTATCTAGGCATTCTTTTGAAAAAGTGGTTAAAGACGGCTTGCTTACAATCATCTATGAAAATGGAAAAAAATACTACCAAATTGGGGAAATTGAAGCCTTTATGAGTACTGATACATATACGGAACTTGTGAATGGTGTTGTCGATCCAAGAAATATCTTGAACGATTTGACAGGAAAAGATTGGCTTCCTGAGACAAAAAGCTTCTTTTACCAAAAAGGCCTTGGTGCAAACCATCCAGAAGCTCAAATCGAAAAACTCCATCCTGCACCATACTCTTTCCAGGATATTGGACACCTTGTGAATTTTTTTACTAAGCGAGGTATGTTGGTTCTCGATCCTTTTGGAGGGGTTGGTTCTACAGCAAAGGCCTGTGAAGTAAATGGTCGGATTTGTACCAGTATAGAACTTTCCCCAGTTTGGCATGAGCTGTCCATTAAGAGACTGGAAACAGAAGTTGGCGAAGGAAGCAGTAAAAAGCACCATTTCATTAATGGAGATTGCTGCGAGGAGCTTTTAAAGATTCCTTCAGAATCGATGGATTTTATGGTTACGAGCCCTCCTTATTGGGGCATTCTAAATAAACAAGATCAGAAGGTAAAAAAGAATCGAGTTGCTAATAATCTTGAGACCAAGTATTCCGAAGATGAAAAGGATTTGGGTAATGTTGCAAATTACGAGGAATTTCTTGAGATTTTGGTAAAACAGGTATTTCTTCAGTGTGCAAGAACACTTCGGTATGGAAAGTATATGGCAATCGTTGTTTCAGATTTCAGAGACAAATCTGAATACATTAGTTTTCATAGCGACTTGATTCATGAACTGAACAAAAAAGCGATTCCTGGTGGCGGTGTCTTGAGACTTCAAGGAACAAAAATCCTGCTCCAGAACCACAAAAGCTTGCTGCCTTATGGTTACCCATTTGCTTATGTAGAAAATATACATCACCAGTATGTATTGATTTTCAGGAAGGAGAAGAAATGATTACAGGCAACCTCTCTGGTGTGATCTGCGGTAATTCGGATATCCTTCTTGATCAACTTATTCAAAAAGGTGTTCATTTTGATTTAATACTGACAGATCCACCTTACAACATTAACAAAGATTTCGGCAACCAAAGTGACTGTCTGCCTTTGGATGAGTTTATTAAGATTACATCTAAGCGAATGGCAAAGGTGAAAAAACTACTTACCCCCTATGGAAGTGTCATTTGGTTCGGCATTCACGATTATATTGGCTTCGTCCAAGTTGCGATGTACAATACAGGCTTATACTATCGCCGAATGAATATTTGGCATTATGAGAATGGCTTTTCTCGTTCAAAAAAGGAGCCAGCAACACATTATGAACCATTTTTGTGGTTTTCAAATGACAAAAAGAAATGGACATACAATGTAGACGATGTTCGCATACCGTATAAGAGCACAGAACGGCTAAAATCCCCTGTTAAGTACAAAGCAGCCGATGGAACAACAAAAATCTGGCAGCCTAACCCTAAGGGAGCTATGCGTGGAGATGTGTGGGATTTTCCAACTTTGGCTGGCAAGCGCTTTGAAAAAGAGAAAACTTCTCATCCAACCCAAAAACCCGAAGCATTGATTCTGGAGCTAATAAAGGCTTTTTGCCCCAAAGATAGCGAAGGTTTTTACTGTGGCACGATACTTGATCCTTTCCACGGATCTGGCACATTGGGAGTATGTTGTGAAAAGCTGAATGCCGAAGGGCATCACATAAAATGGTTGGGAATTGAGTTGGAACGGCAATGGTGCGAAATTGCCCAGAAAAGACTTGATGAACTAAAACAGTAAGAGTTGATAATTTAATCAGTTTATGCAAAAGGGTCATCTTGAGAGATGACCCTTTTTGCTGTATAATATAATATTAAGATAAAATCTGTTTCTTGGCGGAGGAACATTGATATGATTAGATTCAGAAATCCAGGGACCCAATACACCACACAGGTTCAAGTGTTCAAGGAGTTATACAAGGAATATAAAGATGCTCCGAGTTTTGACCTTGATGATCTGGCCTCTACTATTACAAAAACTAAGTTGATGACGGCGTATGGCTATGCAGGAGATGCTGCGTTAGCATTAAGCAATACCGAAAATGATAGCCTTAATTCTACAAAGATGAATGCCAAAATGTATGCCGAAGTGTTCAGGCTATTAGGATGGATTACATCTGCGGGCAGTGGTTCATACCCGTTGGTATTTACCTATATTGGTGAACACGCTGCTTTAGCGGATGATGTATTGCCTCTTTATGAGCAGTGCGTTCTGGGAATCAATAACCCCCAAGAGATTATGGATGTGAAGTATGATGAAAAAGTACGTTTCTTCAAAGCAGCACTCTTTTCTCTTGAGGATTTGGATGGAATCATGTACAAGCATGAGCTTTGTTTGGGACCGATGTCGATAAATGACTTGGACTATGAACAATACAAACGGATGATTACTTATCTAAAAAGATTACGTGGTTCGTATGCTCGCTATCAAGCCGCTTACCAAGAGCTATGTGATCGTTTGCAGGTCAAGTCTACCCTCCCCGATAACTCTACTCGTTTGCCAATTGCTTTTATGAAAACATGCAGCTGGATTGTAAGCGAGAGAACACGATCTCTGTATCCTCCGAAATCTTTGGAATGTCTTCGACTAACGGAACACGGAAAAGAAGTTGCTGCAAGCCTCCATAGTGTTAAGGACTTACGCTTGGATGAGTATTATACATATCCGACTGAGACCCGTAAAGCGTTAATCAGGCTTGGCGTGTATTCTATGTTATCACGTGCAGGTTATGACACATCCCCCGTACAAGATACCATAGAGCAAGATGAAGCTGTGTGTGCAAATATTTTACAGGACAAAGAGTTGCTGTTCTCACCATACCAAACACTTCATCATTCTGTAGTGGATGAAGCATTGGGAATAAAACGTACTGCTACCGGATCGAGAATACAAGCTACTATACTTCCTGACATCAACAGACCAGATGCCGTTGTAAACAACATCTCGTTGACAGTTACGGTGAATGGAGTGCCTTGTGCAGCGGATGCAGAGGTGGCAGAGTTTACTCGTGATGTGTTAGCGTTAAGGGAAGCGGGGAAAAGGAAACAGCAGATTATCCAAAAGTTTTTTGATGAGAGCATAACTGCGACACAGACGCGCTTTTATCCCTTTGTTGCTATGCTTTTCCGTGTTATAGGATTGGATTGCCAGGCATCCAGACCCGGCGATAATGGTGCGCGATGGGATGCAATCATTGTTGATGATCGTGAAAGCATCCCGATTGAAATCAAGTCTCCGACAGAGGAACAACATCTTTCTCTAAAGGCGATTAGACAAGCCATTGAGAATAAAGTAATTCTCCTGTCCCGAGAGACGCATCCAACTTTGCCAGAAACGACTTCGTTAGCCGTTGGATATTATTTGCCCAATGACAGAGCAGAAGTAACAAATCTTATGAGCGACTTTAAAATCGCTTACGGGTACAACATCGGAATAATGGATCTGAAAACGTTGCTGACAATCGCAGTGACTATCATTTGCGATGGGAAAACATTTGATATTGCGGAATTAAATCGATTGGAGGGATTTGCGAATGCCACTTTTAACTAAAACACAGAAGCGCACAACTATTTCCGCATTGCGTTCCTCTAATGTACGAGCTATTGAGCAAAATTATAATGAACCTGCTCGGCTATGGCGCAACGAAGAATGGGTGACAAGCGCTTGTTTAAGATGCACTGAACCTCGCTGTATGAAATTTATCGATGCTGAGATTAGCTGCGGAGTTTTTCTGGATTTTTCATATGAGCGGAACTTAAATGTTTGTCCTGTCGAGGCTATTAGATGGAACTTTGATAAGGAACTGCCGGAAATAGACAACCATAGTTGTATAGGATGCGGATTATGTGCTTCACGTTGCCCTGCTGGTGCAATCTACAAATCTGGAGATCAGATGAAAATTGCTGAGCCAACCTCAGACTATATTGATATTCCAATTAATCACACCAATTTGGAAGAGCACAAGCTGTTTATTCGGGAGCTGGACAAAATCTATTGGTGTCATCAATTTCAGGAAGAAAACGACGAGATTATGGATCGTATCTATCATGATGTTTCTCGGTTTGATGGACGATCTATGATTCCAAATATCTTGGTCCGAAATCTAATTATTGCTTTGAATCATAAGTGTGCGATAAGTAGAACTGGCGATGTTTACACGAGAATGGATGCCGTATATTCAAGCAATTTGCCGCCCGTATGTAAAGGTGTTGTGGAAATCGAATTTGGAAGAGATACATTGGAGGCATCAAGAGGTGTCCTTGATGATATTGCGGTTATGCACTCCAGAAACAATCTCAACAAAAACGAAAACGCAGCGCTTGTTGTATGCCTCTCATTTCCAAATAAACGCCAGGGCTATTTTCAAGTAATCAAAGACATTAACCGAGTACTCGGTCTAAAAATCCAGACCATATCCCTCGGTGCTCTATTGCTTTTGGTATGGAATGGAGCACAGGTGAATTTCTTGTCCAGGGAGTTCTATGTGGATTTTGATAACTTAAGCATTCGTGGCATTACAGAATTCAGGCTCAACCGACATGTAAATATTAGCGAAGGAAAGCTTGGAATACTTGAACCGGAAAAATAATGTTAGGGTAATAAATGAATCACCAAAACGAACAATGATGATGTGGGTTAACAGATTGGCATTTACAGGGTCAAACGCTTATCGGTTTCAAGTGGTATATCGTAGTCCAAATAGTTTTAGCGGAGCAGAGCCTGGAATTCACGGAGGGTATTATGTTTGTTACAAATCTTGAAATAGAACATTTTCGTGGAATACAGAAAGGTAATATTTCGTTTCCTTTAGATTCCCGAGTAATATGTATGATTGGAGCAGGAGATAGTACAAAGTCTACTGTCATTAAGGCTATCGAGTGGGTATTCTGGCCTTCCTGGAATTTGATTGCCTGTGATAACGATTTCTATGGATGCGACACATCCGTTCCGATTATAATAAGGGGCACTTTCAAAGAAATACCATCTAAGCTTATTACTGAGGACAAGTTTGGACTATATTTGCGCAAACCCCATGTGCTTTTTGAGCCTGGTGTAAACGACGAACCTGAAGACGGGGGAAATTCCTGCCTTACAATTCAGCTTACCATCGATAGTACCCTGGAGCCCAAGTGGGAAGTCGTGTGCAACAGAAAGGAAGCACGTCCAATTTCGCATTCTGATCGCAAATTATTACCAGTTGCTAATGTTGGTAATAATTGTGCTAAAGATATGGTATGGGGCAAATACTCTGTTCTTCAAAAATATGCAGATGCAAAGGGTGTGCTTCACGATGCACACACGGCGGCCTTACGTGAAATTGCCAGCCATGCAGATCTCCACACGCTTGATGATGTTGGCGAAACGCTGATTTCAGTTGGGCAGCAGTATGGAGTGGGCTTTGAGTCACAGATCAAAAACAAAATGTTTATCCAAAACGGAACATTTTCATCTTCTGTAGGATTATTTGAAGGAAATACACCGTTAAATCAAAAAGGCACTGGAAGCCAGCGACTCCTTTCGATGGGATTAAATATTCAGGCTTCTGCCGGTAATGCTCTTTTGTTAATCGATGAAGTGGAGAGTGGTTTAGAGCCTTATCGTTTGCGCAGTTTACTAAATGAATTTAGGACAACACATACAACAGCGGGCCAAGTAATTATGACAACACATTCTCCAATTGCCGTTGCAGAATGCACCATAGGAGAGTTATTGGTCGTACAGTCTAAAGGTGGAACTACTCATGTTGTACAGGTGAAAAGCGATGACTCGGATACAGATACTATTATGCAGGCTCAAATCCGTAAAAATGCTGAGGCTTTTTTGTGCAAGCGACTAATTGTATGTGAAGGAAAAACGGAGATAGGATTCATTCGTGCGTTAGATACATACTGGGCAAAAACAAAAAGTTATCGTATGGCGTTCAAAGGGATTGGCACAGCGGATGGCGGTGGCGATACAATTTTTACATGTGCTAACACGCTACGTTCCTGCGGTTACGAAGTATGCTTGCTTATGGATGCAGATCTACCAAAGGATGACGAGAAAAAGGCGGCCTTAAAAGAAATTGGGGTTGCTGTATTTGACTGGGATAAGCCAAATGCCTTAGAGGAACAAGTTTTTTATGACGTTCCTACTGATGTTGCAACTAAAATTATAAATATTGCAGTTACCGAGCATGGTATGGAGTCTGTAAAATCACGTTTGACATCTGAAAAAATTCCGTTTGTAGTGGCAGACGATGAAATTCAACTTGTTGCAATGACACCAGATGAACAAAAGAAAATCGGCGAAATCGCTAAGCGGAAGAAAGTGGAATGGTATAAAAGAATTGATCTTGGCGAACAGTTAGGTAACGCAGTGTTTGACAATTGGGAGTACATTGGAGCAGGAACCAAGATAAAAAGCGTTGTAGATGCTTTGTCAAAATGGGTGATTGGTAATGACTGAAGCAGAGTTAGATAAAATTATGCAAATGTCCAGTGCGGCCATAATTGCACCAGCAGGTCATGGTAAAACGGAGATGATCGCTGATATTGTCGAACGTTCTACAGGTAAGCAACTTCTGCTCACTCACACGAATGCTGGTGTAGATGCAATTGATAAACGTCTGAAAAAGCGGAAAATATCCGAAGCAAAATATACCGTTACCACCATTGCTGCTTTTTGTATAAAATGGTGTGTATCCTATGACAACACTGCCTGTTTTAACAAAACTTTGTCCCCACTTAATAGAGGGGAAGCCAAGGCATATTATGCACAACTGTATCGTGGAGCAAAGAAAATATTTGAAACTGCTTGGGCAGGAAGTGTGCTGAAAGCAACATACGCAGGCGTTGTTGTTGATGAATATCAAGATTGTATCCAGGCACAACATGAGATTATACTTGCGATGGGTAGGCATTTACCTATTAGAGTGCTTGGTGATCCGATGCAAGGAATTTTCTCTTTTGCTGGGAGTTTGGTGGATTGGAATAAGTTAGAATTTCCCGTGGTAAATGTTGCTACACAGCCCTGGCGCTGGAGCAAATCCAATCCTGAGCTTGGTAGATACTTAATGACAGTTCGAGAATCACTGTTGCCTACGCTAACTAAACAGTGCTGTAAAGTACAAATAGATCCAGAGAATAAGAATGTGGAAGTTGTTTCGCCTGCCAATTTTACGGGGTATTCTCATCTGAAGGAACTTTCACAGTTTTCGTCGGTCGTATACATAGTACAATGGCCTAAACAGCAGCTGGACTTCTGTGCACGAATGCCCGGGATATTCCAGTACGATGAAAAACAAGATTGTGATGAGTTATTTAACTATGCGAAGTTGTTTGATTCAAAGAACAAATCTGAGCTGGCACTTGCAGTAATCATGTTTGCTGCTGAATGCTCAACCGGTATTGGTAAGGAGCTTAAATCGTATATAGATAAGCTAAAGATAAACAGTTTTGATTTTTCACGCATAAAAAAGAATACAGATTTCCGGGATATTATTGAAGAAACAGCGCCTGACTTGACAAAAGAGACTGCATTAAAAATGCTTGTGTGGTTTTCATCTAATCCGGCATTTAAGCAGTATCGAACAGAGTTGTTATCGGAAATGATTCGAAGTATAAAATATGCTATTGATCATGATATGTCGATTTTTGATGCGGCAAATCATATAAGAAAAGATTTAGGACTTCAAAAAAGATATACGGGTTTCAAATTTTTATCTTCACGCACGCTCCTATCAAAAGGATTGGAGTTTGATTGCGTAATTATCGATATGACAACACCGCTGTCCGCTAAAGATTTTTATGTCGCTATGACAAGGGCCATGAAAAAGATATATATCATATCAGATTCAAATACTTTTATATTTCCATGATAATGTAAAACGGACCATTAGTCACTAACGATCAGCCGAGTAGCTAACTACCCGGCTGATTGTTGATGTTGTTATTCCTTCATGATCTCAAGCATAATCCTGGAACCCAGCTTAAAGCTATTTTGGAACAGCAGGCACTCTGCCATGGTCTGATACTCACGAACAACATCCGTATACCGAGAGAACAGCTCCTTCTGCTCATCTGTCATGGTAGCCTGAAGCTTTTCTTCATTTCGAGTAATCAGGCAAAGCACTTCCTTGTATTCCTTGCAGGAGCTTGTGTCGTATTCCGTCGGTTCAATGTTACCATACCAAAATTCTTCAAGAAGTCTCATACGGCATCCTCCCCATAGATCAGCTCTTGGAGGATGATTTCTTCCGCCCGATTTCGGATGTTGTTCATGGCACCGACCCATGCCATCTGGTCCTGCGCTTTCAGCTGCTCATTGATACCCTCCTTCTCTGCCAGCTGTGTTATGAGCAGATGGAGTTTGTTTCGTGCCTGGGTATCAATATCAGCCAGATAGCTGTGCAATTTCCCGCTGAGAACAAGGTCGGAATAGAACATAGGACGATGTTCTTTCAGATATTGCTGGTGCTTTCTGCCCCATATACCAATAGGAGATGTCCCAGCTTCATCCAGCACTAAGCAGGGGATATAGTAGTTGCCCTGGAGTTCATACCAAAGGCCATTGCACTGATCGAAGATGTATTTTCCCATTATGCTGTCCTCCGTGTGTGAATTTAATTTTGAGGTGAAGACAAGAACAGCAACCAAGTTCCTTTCCTTACTGTTGTCCTGCGTCGCCCTGGGCAGCGATACGCAAGGCACACATAAGGAGCAAAACCTGTTTTTGTGCGCTATGCACGGGGATGAAAATTAGAATATGATGTGCGGAAAAACCGCAGTATTAAGCCAAAAATTAGGTGGAAAGTGAAGAAATTACCAGATGCTTGGCAGGGTCAGCACCAAGTCCTTGAAGTTCAGCAAGCGCTGATTTATCCCGTATCGCAAACTTTGCAGTCCTGCCTTGGCAGGGCTGCTTTTTTGTTGCAAATTTTCTGCTGAACTGGGGTGCGCGATTGCGCACATCAGGCGGTTGCCCCGCATTTTTTGATTCCTATACATCCTGCCTAAAAAATGGAGAATTATTTTTCACAATGCGCGCGAAAGGGGTTAAAACCTGCGTGAATGCAGATTGACCCGGGGGAAGGGGATGTATTACAATTTCGGAACGGCTGTCTTTTCCATGCCGGAGAATGCTGTTGATCCGCAGGCATGGAAAAACGCTGCGAATGCATTGGTGACAAATTTTCTGTGTTATTATCGATACAATGGCAACAATGTTGAGTTCTGCGTTGAAATTGTGAAGCAGGAGGCCGCAGATGGACAAGGTGAAGCGGCAGACCGTATGGTGATTTTTGCAAAGAGACATTATGGGGAGAGCGGTGGTGATATCACGCCGCCGATGCTCTGATATTTTTTGATACCAACATTCCTGTATAAACCCAGAGAAAAAGATTTGACAAAGCTTTCCGGCAAAAGAAAAACGCTTCAGAATTTCTTCTGAAGCGTTTTTTGTTCAAGTCGGCGACTACCTATTTTCACGCGCCGTTTCCAGCGAACTATCTTCGGCACAAGTGAGCTTAACTTCTGTGTTCGGAATGGGAACAGGTGGAACCTCACCGTCATCGACACCGACCGATCTGACTGGCCTAGTATAACATGTTTGTTGTACTTTGTCCAGTATTTCTTAGAAGGACGTGCCTTCAAAACTGAATAATCACTGCTTACATTTTTTCGTTGACTCTAAGAGTCTCAAGCGAATTGTGGTCAAGCCCTCGACCTATTAGTACACGCTTGCTGAATGGATCGCTCCACTTACACATCGTGCCTATCAACCTTGTAGTCTTCAAGGGGTCTTACTTGTTTGAAACAATGGGATATCTTATCTTTGGGTCGGCTTCACGCTTAGATGCTTTCAGCGTTTATCCGATCCGTACGTAGTTGCCCAGCTATGCTCCTGGCGGAACAACTGGTGCGCCAGAGGTACGTCCGTCCCGGTCCTCTCGTACTAGGGACAGCTCCCATCAAATATCCTGCGCCCACGACAGATAGGGACCGAACTGTCTCACGACGTTCTGA
>ERZ831773.317-NODE-317-length-67146-cov-4.249244_pt1 | contig 67146 bp, 5 predicted proteins | sample MGYA00519696_ERZ831773 | MGnify/ENA primary metagenome ERZ831773 (study PRJEB31850, sample SAMEA3708720) | human gut metagenome | biome: human gut; feature: human-associated habitat; material: faeces | place: China | collected 2014 ...
ATACAGCAGTGGGAGTGGCACTTGGAGGAACAGACAATACACAATTTACATATATCCTAAAAAAAGACGGAACGGTATCAAGCTTGGGCTATAACTACTATGGACAGCTTGGTAACGGTAAGACCGATTCTGCCAATACCGAACTCAGAGATGTACAAAACTTGAAGAATGTTGTACAAATTGTCGGTGCACAAAATGGTCACTTCGGTGCAGCCGTGCGTACAGACGGAACCGTGTGGGCTTGGGGTTACAATGGATACGGACAACTTGGTAACTCAAAGAATGAAAATTCATCAATTCCGGTAAGTGTCGGATACCCTCCGACAACGAACTTTGATGTTCAATATGCAGAAGTACAGAAGAGTGAAACAGGTACTACTGTACGCAAATATGAAGATTCTTCAATGCCGAGAAGCTTGTCGGGCGGTGAAGCAATCGCTGAAGATGAACAGATTGTTATAGACACATCAAAGCTAATCGGTGAACAAATCTTCGGATTTAACCTTATCACTGACAAGAGTTCTTCATATTCAAATGCTAAGGATATTGAAATTTCTTCATTTGACGAGACTTTGTTTACAATCAAGAACGGCAATACAATTGTTCCAAACCAAAACGGTAAGTACGGAACAGGTGTTGTAATAATTCGTGATACAGATCCTACAAGAAACTTTGTAGGTATTATTCGTGTACAAGTTAAGCCGAAAGACGCAGTAGCAACTCCTATGGTTTCAGCTAAGCAATCGTCAACAGTAGCTCTAAAGGCAGACGGAACAGTTTGGACATGGGGTTACAATGTTGCGGGCCAGCTTGGTAACAACAGTACAGCGGATTCACTTATTCCTGTACAAGTATTGGGTGGCGCTACAGGTAACCAATACCTTACAAATGTAGTACAGGTTGCAGCAGGAGGTACATTTGACGGTGGTAACCGTTACTATGCTCTTGCACTTCGTGAAAACGGAACAGTTTGGGCATGGGGTGATAACAGCTACGGTCAATTAGGTATCGGTGTAAAAGGTAACCCAACTGATTCAAGTAAAACAAGTTGTTTGACACCTATGCAGGTTGTTACAGGTGAGCAGGATAGCTCAAGCACTTATTTGGAGGATATTATCCAAATTTCAGCAGGTCCTACATTCGCAATGGCTCTTGACAAAAAAGGTAATGTCTATACTTGGGGTCTAAATAATGTAGGTCAGTTAGGTAATAACACAAATACCGATTCAAATGCTCCTGTAAGAGTAAGCGGCGGATTGGCATATACAGTATATTTGGACGATGTAATACAAATCGCAGCAGGCGGTGACTGGGTAAACGGCACTAACGATTTCGCTGTAGTTCTAAGAAAAGACGGCAGTGTTATGACTTGGGGTCAGAATTCTAACGGTCAGCTTGGTAATAAGTCATACACATCATCTTTAACACCGGTTCGACCTGTAGGTCTCGACGGTAATACAGATAAAGGCTTACAAAATGTGGTACAAATTACAGCCGGCGGTGTATCGGCAGGCGTTGTAACAACTGACAGAAAAGCATATACATGGGGTTATAATGCCCAAAGACAGCTTGGTGTAGATACGAGCGCAAGCACTGTAAATGTACCGACAGTTGTAAAAACAGACGCATCAACAGAGCTTAGTGACGTGGTTGAAATTGCCGCAGGTATGCAGCAAATGTCAGCTCGCGTTATTGAAGATGCATCTGCCGATCCATTCACAAAGGTATATGCATGGGGTAATAATTCATACGGACAATTAGGTCTTAACAAGTCAGATGCTACATATGTATATGCAACACGTGTAGTTGGAGGCGAAACAAAGAAAGATTACCTTGAGGATACAGTAAGTCTATATGCAGGCGGATACCATATGGGTTCTGTTCAATCAGACTATTCTGTATGGGATTGGGGTTATAACATAAACGGTCAACTTGGTGACGGTACGACTGATAGAAGAAAAGCGCCTGTTAAGGTAGTATCTGATATGGGTCAGCCACAACTTACAATCTCAACAGCAACATGGACAAACAATGGAGTTGACAATGATGTTGTAATATATTACGACACATTAAAGATGCAGAATACAAGTAAAATTGTAACTTCAATTCAAGAGGGAGATATTCTTTCGATTGATTTAAGCGGTATCAGCGGTGTATCATCATTTAACTTGTTGAGAGCGTCTGCATATACTCCTGATGATTTGACTTTTAAATCGGTTGATACAGAAGTTGCAACAGTCGATGCAAAGACAGGCGTTGTGACAGCTAAAAAGACAGGTATAACATATATTATTGTAACGGATAAAAACGGGGCAGAAGGTTTCTTCAAACTAAACGTTGAACCGCAAGGTACAAATTATATTGCATACCCTCAAGTTCAGCCCGGTTTCTATCATACAGTAGCCCTAAAAGCAGACGGAACAGTTTGGGCATGGGGTTACAATGCACACGGTGAATTAGGTATAGGTACTGCAGGCGGTGACCATGATCATCCTGAACAGGTACTTAGAAAGGAAAATCAGTCTGATCCTGATTCAAATAATGTACCTCTTACAAATATCGTAAAAATCGCAGTCGGTGCATATCACAACCTTGCTTTAACGGCAGACGGTCAAGTTTATGCATGGGGTTGGGGTATTTATGGCTCACTTGGTGACGGTGATACTTCAGATCATAGCTCGACAGTCGCTATGAGAGTTGTTGGTACAGGTTATAGCAACAATAATACAAACACATATCTTGGCGACGGTAATGGCAGTGACTTTATCGTAGACATCGGTGCAGGCGGATACAGTAACTATGCATCATATTCAATGGCACTTGATATAAAGGGCACTCTATATACATGGGGCAGAAACTATAAGTCAGTAATAGATCCTAAGAATACAAGCGATTCATATGTAACAGGTGTACCGGTTGATATCACAAAGAATAACTCAATGCTAAACGGTGCAGTTAGAATTAATTCTGACGCAATCGGACATATCGGCAGTGTTCTTCGCAGTGACGGACAAATTGTATCTTGGGGATATAACGGATATGGCTCAGCAGGTAACGGAACAACATCTGACAGAATTACAACTACCCAAGCTGACTTAAACGGTAAGAAAGCATTGTATGCAAAACAAGGTTGGCATAATGCAGTTGCAATTACAACTGACGGTTTGGTTATGATGTGGGGTTATGCAGGCTACGGTACAACAGGTCTTGGTAATTCAACTACTAATACAAAACCGACAGTTGTCGCAGATTACAGCAAACATAATTATGAGCAGGCGATTAAAACAATGTCTGCAGACAGTATTGAAATGCAAGCCGATGACAGTGATGATACTTCATTGAAAAAGGTATCTGTAAATCTTGTGATGAAGAACGGTGAAGCGTCAACGGCACTTGGTGTACTAAGTGATGAAGCTCCGGCAGATGCTGACGCGTTGTATGAAGTTGAATTGCCTCTTGGTGCTGTTTCGGCAACTCCGGTTGTATTTGCGACAAGCAAGAATGCAACAGTACAATTCTATAATGTCGAAATGACTGCCCTTGACGGTAATGTCTTTACAGAGGGCGATGACACAAGCTATGCCGGTGCAAGCTTGAATACATATAATGTCGCAACATCAGGTAATGATAAGTTTGAACAACTTGTAAAAGTTCATGTCGAATCGGCAAGCGGAATAGGCGCTGATTACTTGATTAAACTTATAAATTATCCGTCAACGACAATTACAGCATCTCCTGTATTTGCAGATGCGTCATTGAGTTCGGTTGTTTTAATGACAGACGGAAGACTTTATACATCAGGTCAAGCGGGTATATATGCAACAGGACAAGGACCGAATTCTAAGTTCGGTGTAGTAGGCAATGTACTTGCAGGTGACTCAGGTGAAGAGGGTACATATCTTGAAGATATAATTAATGCGGCAGTAACAGCTGATGAAAGACCGGGTCAATCAATGTATGCAATCAAGTCAAACGGTAGTGTTTGGGCTTGGGGAAATAATTCATACTATAAACTTGGCAACGGTTCAAATAAAGATGAGTCGACTCCTGTAAGAGTTGGTGCATCTTATCTGACAATGAGTCAATATCTATATTCATTAAAGGTAAATGGCGGAAGTGTAACAATTCCGGCACCGTCAGTTGATTCGTTTAATGTATTCAACTCAAATAACGGCGGTAAGACAGATGCTAAGCTTCTATGGCAGACATATGACGGAAACAATAATATTATAACTGTAAATCCTGATACCGGTGAAATTACGCCGGTGGGTGTAGGTACAACATATGTTATAGTATCTATTGCAAACGACCCTCTAACAACAGGTCTTGTTAAGGTAGAAGTGCGTCCGTCAGATTTGACGGTCGGAAAAACAAGTGTAGCATATCCGCAGGTAGCTGCAGGTACAGACTTTACTGTTGCTCTAAAGGCAGACGGAACAGTTTGGACATGGGGTCAAAATACATACGGTCAGCTTGGTAACGGTGTATCAAACGGAACAGTTGTATATCCGGAAAAGATAGACTCTTTAAGCAATATTATAAAGATTGCGGCAGCAGGTCAGACAGCGGTAGCTCTAAAGACAGACGGAACAGTTTGGACGTGGGGTAGAAATGACAACGGTCAGCTTGGCAACGGAACAACTGTAAGCTCAAATGTACCGGTACAGGTATTGAAGGGTGAACAGAACCAAGGCAATGCAGATAAGACATATCTTGAAAATATCGTTGCGATTGCCGCAGGCGGATTGAATGACGAGAAGATATTTGTTGTTGCACTTGATTCAAACGGTAACGTATATGGTTTCGGTTCAAATGAATACAGACAATTAAAGATTGCAAATGACGCAAGCTACAATACTCCTGTTGTATCTCCGGCAGTTAATGCGGTAGATGTTGCAGCCGGCAGAGGTGCAACGGTTTATACGCTTACTTCAAACGGTCTTGTATATGCATTAGGTAAGAACTATGCATATGAATACGGAACAGGCGGAACGTCAGGTTCGGTATATACATTAGTACCGCTTGATAACAGAGCAATGGCAATCGGTGCAGGTAACCAAAACGGTATAGCTGTTACATATTCTCTTGATGCTTCAAGTAAGCCTTCAACAAAGACATATGCATGGGGTAATAACGCATACTATGCAATTTCGCCGAATAATACATCAACGCTCAGAACTCCGACAGAAATGCTTGGACGTGATAATACAGCGATAATCGGCGGTGGTGACAGCATATATACAATAGATAAAGACAGTCAGCTTAAAATATCAGGTTTAGGCGACCACGGTCAACTTGCAAACGGTTCTGAAGACAACTCAACTTCAATGGTTCCGTATTCGGAATTTGCGAAGAATGACGGTACAACAGCAACTGATGCAATAGGTGCATCATCATCAAGAAACGGTGCACACTCACTATATATTGATTCAAACGGTAACGTTTGGTCAGTTGGTGATAATACTTCTTCACAGCTTGCATTGCAAAATGCAGGCGACAAAATCAATGTTGCACAAATGATAGGTGCAGAGCCTACAATTTTAGTCAAGGAAAGAGAAATACTTGCTAAGATTGACAAGCAACAAAACATTGGTAATATAATTGATATTAAGGGTTCATTTAACCTATTCTCATCAGCTGATGCGGCAGCTGCATACAGTCAGGAATTTGATGTATGGGACAGCAATGTTGCAACAATTGATTCAAACGGTACAGTAACAGGTAAAACTGTCGGACAGACATATGTTCAAATTAAGATTAAAGACAGTGCAGATAATGTAATTAATACTCTTTATGTCTTAGTTTCAGTAGTGCCTGATAAAGACGAATACGTAACATATCCGATGGTAGAGGCAGGTCAAACATTTACTGTAGCTCTAAAGGCAAACGGAACAGTTTGGTCATGGGGTAATAATGCTTCAGGACAACTTGGCCTTGGATACACAGGCGGTATGGAAACAGAACCTCGAAAGGTTATGTCAAATATTAAAAAGATTGCTGTAGGCGATAATTTCGTAATGGCGCTTGATTTTGACGGACATCTTTGGACATGGGGTGTAAATAATTATGGACAGCTTGGTCAAGGCTTGGTAACAAGTGTTCAGCTTAATACTCCTCAAATGATTCAGTCATTTGTAAATAACGGTTTGCTTGTAACTGATATTTCAGTCGGCGGTTCAGGTGTAGATGAATTTGCACTTGCAATTACAGATACAATGGACGTATATGGCTGGGGTAAGAATTACAACGGACAAATCAAGAGCGGTAGTGCAGGTTATATCCTTTCACCGATATATACAGGTGTATCAAGAGCAATAGCAATAGCAGGCGGCAGAAATGCTACAAGCTATTCTCTTGCAGAATCAGGCAGAGTATATGCTTGGGGATATAACGGCAGTATTGAACACGGTACAAGTAAGCTTTCTACAAGTGTAGTAGCAAAATCTCAAGTTTCTATTGATGATAAAGTTGTAGCAATCGCTGCAGGTTACGGCAGTGGATTTGCAATTACTGAAAACAAGGAAACATATGTTTGGGGTAAAGGTGTAGACAGTCAGCTTGGTGTTGTTAATTCAGATGGCTTGCCTAGAAAGAATAACAATATAGATAATGTAATCCGTATCAGCGGAGCAAGATCTACATTTGCAATTAAGGAAAACGGTAAGGAACTTCTTGCAACAGGTAAGAATGATTACGGAATGCTTGGCGTAGGTTCTACAAATCTGTCAGAAAGCAAGTTTACAAACGTTAAAGATGAAAACGGTACTAATAATCTTGACAGAGTGATCTGGGCAGATGCAAGTAACAACGGCAGTCATTCTGCAGTTATAAAAACAGATGGTGACGTATATGCTTGGGGTCTTGGTACTCAAGGTCAAATCGGTAACGGCGGTTTTGATAACAGCAATTATCCTACAGCTGTCGGTACTAAAAAGATTAAGCTTACCGGTATAACAAATAATGAAATTACAACATATGAAGGTGCTCCTTCAAGAAGCTTTGTACCGAGTATTGTTTCGGGCTTTAACGTATTTGAAGACCATATCACAGATATAGGTACATTTAGAATTGCATCTACAGATACAAATGTTGTTACAGTCGGACTTAATAATCAGCTTTCGTTTGTTGGCGTAGGTAAGGCAAACATTGTAGTTGCAGATAAGGATACAAGCTTGTATGCATTGATAGAGGTTAATGTCCTTCCTGCAGACTATCAGTCGGCAGTTGACAACGGAACAGCTGTATTCCCTAAGATTGATGCGGGTGATTACTTCTCAATCGCCCTAAAGGCAGACGGAACAGTTTGGACATGGGGTGAAAATACATATGGCGAGCTTGGTATTAATGACAAGACAGTTACTCAATCAGGAGCTCCTGTACAGGTAGTCCTTGATAACGGTTCACCTCTTGAAGATGTAATTGATATTTCAGCTAACATTTATGCAGCATATGCATTGACAAGAGACGGAAGCATCTATGCATGGGGACGTAACTACTATGCTGCACTCGGACAGGGTACAGGCAGCGATTACTATCAATACTATCCGATAAAGGTTAAGAGTACAGATGGTAACGGTTTCTTCGGTGCAGGTCTTTCAAACAAAGCTGTTAAGATAAGAGCCGGTGTTCATAGCGCTATAGTAATCATGGATGACGGTACTGCTTATGCTTGGGGTTATAACAATTATGGTAACTTAGGTACAAACGGTGCAAATAATACATTACCGAATAAGATTATCGGTGTTAATAATGCATTTGATGCAGAAGTTGGTACTTATTCAACAGCAATTTTGAACAGAGATTCAACAGTATTCACAGTGGGTTATAACGGATACGGTGAACGCGGTGTAGGTAATACAAGTAATTCGAGTCTTGTTCAAAAGATGCAGAAGAGTGCCGACGGCGGTGAATTCAAGGGTGTTGTAAGTCTTGGCCGCGGTGACCATCATGGTGCATATGTAACATTTGAACTAAAAGACAATATAACAGATTCTACTGATGCTTTTGATAACTATGTATATTCTACAGGTATTAATACAGAAGGCATTACAGGTACAAATACAACAAACTGGACTAATGTATATCCTGTAAGAGTAACAACAGACGGAACAAATCCTTTGACGGATATTTCGCAAATTACAGCAGGTTACAGATTCCATGTTGCACTTACCAATACTGCAGATGCAAATGTATATGCATGGGGTTATAACCATGTAGGTCAATTAGGTCACGGAGTTACCGGAGGAATTTCAACACTTCCAACTTTTGTTGATAAGAATAACAGCGGAACAGAAAAACTGTCAAATATCATGATGGTTGAATCGGGTGATAATGCATCTCATGTACTTGCCGTTTCTAAGACGGGCGGAGTATACGTATGGGGTCTTAACAATCAAGGTCAGCTTGGTGACCAAACAACGGATAACAGTCCTTATCCGGTAGTTGTCGGCAGTAGTCCGGTTTCACTTGATTCAAAGGTTCTAAGACTTCATCCGACAGATGAAGCAGATGTAACCGCAACTTCATCGGCTACAGTATTCTCATTATTTAATACATCAACAACAACCACAAGCGAAGTTACATGGAGAATACTAAATCCAAATATTGCAGAAATCGTATCATCAACTCCTTCAGCCGCAACAGGCGGTTTGACATCAACTACTGTAAAGGTTAGGGGACTTAAGACAGGTTCAACTGTTCTTATTGCAACAGATTCGCTTACAGGTAAGACTGTTGCAACTCATATCACGGTTTCTGAAGGATTTACAAATCCTAAGATTGCAATCGGTGACGGTTATGTAATCGCATTGAAAGCAGACGGAACAATTTGGGGTTGGGGTTCAAATACTAACGGCAGAGTAGGTATTGATACAGCAACTCCGGTAATTGCAACTCCTACAAGAATTGATCAATATATCAATCCTAATAATGACCAGAGATTTGACCTTGACGCTGAAACAATCGTTGATATTGCGGCAGGTCCGGATCATGTTCTTGCAGTAGATAAGAATGGTCAAGTCTATGCATGGGGAATGAATAACTACGGTCAGCTTGGTATAAGCGCTTATAAATATGACAGTGCATCATTGCCTGTATTGGTTAAGGCACTTTCAAATGTATTTGCGGTAAAGGTAGCTGCAGGTGCTGATTATTCGGTTGTTTTAACAGATAACGGATATGTATATAGCTTCGGTAATAATACAAGAGGTCAGCTTGGAACAGCAGATGTAAACGGTTCTCAACATCCGACTCCGGTATTAATGAGAGGTGTTGGCGGTAACGGTACACTTGGCGGAGTAGTTGATATAGCAGCCGGCACCGCACATACAATGTTACTTCTTGGTAACAAAACTATGTGGATGGTCGGTGACAATACAGAAAAACAACTTGGTGTTGACACAACAAAAGGCGGTAATACATATACTGCAACTATTGTAGAAGTAGATTTACCTGTAGATGCAAATTCTTCAACCGGTGATAAAGTTGAGGCAGCCGCACTTTCGGCAGGTCCTTATAACTCAGCATTTATGACTGCTGACGGCAGAGCTTTTGTATGGGGTAATAATCAGTATTACCAAGTATTGAATGATGCCGCAGGCGAAAAAGTTTCGTTAGTATCTCAAATTAACATACCTAATGAAACAAGCGGTATTGTTGATTTACAGTTTGGCGGTTCGCGTTCTGCCCAAACGCATATAGCTGCACTTACAGACAGCGGTAAGGTTTATACTTGGGGTGCGGGCAGTCGTGGTCAGATTGGTGATAACAGCCAGACAGAAAAGGTATCTAAACCGACATATATCCCTGTAAATAACACTAATGTTTGGGGTGTTGCAGTAGGCGGAACAAATACTTCTGCAATATTAACAGACGGATATGTATATACATGGGGTGCAAGTGACCTTGGTCAAATCGGTAATGGTACGGCAGGTCAATCGTCAGATACAGAAACAAATGAACTTGTTCCTGCAAAGACGGGTGAAGATTATATTTCACTTGATGAATATTTTGTAACACTTCATGAGGGTGAAACATCAGTTATCAATCCGGTTTATAATAAGTTCTTCAATGTAATACAGAATACAGATTCAAGTGTAAACTTCAGCGCAAGTTCAATAAACGGAAACATTGCATCTGTAAGTGGCTTGACAATCAATCCTGTATCAACAGGTAAGACACAGATTATCGTATCAGGCGGCGGCAGACAAACAACTGTTGAAGTAACTGTTCTTATGAATGGTTATAAGACCCTTCCGCAGGTAGCTGCAGGCGAAGGATTTACTGTTGCACTTGATAAAGACGGTAAAGTATATACATGGGGTAAAAATGACTTAGGTCAACTTGGTGACCAAGGCAAAGAAAACAGAATTGTACCTACAGAGATTACTTTTGATTTCGGTAATCCTTCAAATTATATTACAAGAATTGAAACGGGTAACGGTCATACTATAGCTGTTGACAATACAGGCAAAGTATGGACTTGGGGAAGAAATGACTTAGGTCAGCTTGGAAACGGTACACGTAACAATTCTAATAAACCTGTACAGGTTAATCTTCCTGACAGCACAAAGGCTGTTGAAATCGGTGTCGGCGAAACAACAAGCTATGCGCTTGATAAGGACGGACATATTTACGCATGGGGTAATATCAATAACAATACAGGTTATGGTAGTAAACCTATTCAGCTTGATTTGTTCGAGAGAATGATTCAAATTTCAGGCAAATACGGTCTAAAGGCTGACGGTACAATATGGCAAATTCCTAATAAGAATGCGTCATCGGTAATAATTCAAAAAGATACTAAAGATGTACGTTTTATAAAGGTTGCATCTAATGACCACATCGGTGACGGCAGCGCAACTAATATTGATACAACTCATACTCTTCTTATAGCAAGAGACGGAGGTCTATATACATTCGGTGATAACAAGAACGGTGAACTTGGTGTCGGTGAATTGAGCGATATAAGTTCAGTTGGTACAAACGATATTCAATTTATAAGCACACTTGGCAAGGTAATTGATATTGCAGCCGGTTATCGTTACAGCGTAGCCATAACAGAAAACGGTGACGTATATGCATGGGGTATCAATGAAGAAAAGTATCAGTCAGGTCAGAAGATTAAGAAGGACTATAAGAGCCCTTCAAAGGTTGAATACATTGATTCTGCAAAGAATATTATCTTTGTTGCTGCAGGTATTAACCATACAGTAACTATTGACAGTGACGGTTATGTATGGAGTTTCGGTGCAAATGAATACAGCCAACTTGGTAATCAGGATAATGCGAATGCATATATTCCTGTAATTGCGGGTAAAATGCAACTTAGCGTTAAACCGCAGGTTATCAGATTGGATAAGGGTTCAAGCGTTAATGTTTCTGTAGGTGACACTAATAATAATGCACTTACGGTAACGATTGCCGAATATCTAAATCTATTAGGTAAGACTACATCAACCGATAACAGTTATACAGTTGAATCACTTGATACATCAGTTGTTAGAGTAGAAAGCGACGGACTTACAATAACAGGTGTTAAAGACGGTAAAGCAATCTTGAAGGTTGTTAAGACATCTTCAAACACAATCGGTTATGTAACGGTTTATGTAGGTCAAAACGGTGGTATCTACCCGATGGTAGACGGCGGCAAAGGACACAGCATTGCCCTTAAGTATGACGGTACTGTATGGACTTGGGGTCTGAATGACTCAAATCAACTTGGATATGAAACAGGAAACGGAATGTCACTTGAACCTAAGAAGGTGACGTTAGGTGCAAACAATGAACAAGCTGTTCTGATTGCGGCAGGTGATAAGTATAATCTTGCAATAGGAATGAGCAGTAAAGTTTACTCGTGGGGAAATAATAACAATGGTCAGCTTGGTAACGGTAATGATGACAGATCGGCTACCGGTATTGACACAGTTAAATACAAAGACGGTACAGATGTAGAAGGTGCAGTTGGAATTTCAACTCACGGCAATACAGCATATATCCTACTTGCAAACGGTACAGTTGCAGTATTTGGAGAAGAATACGATAATCAAAATTACGCATCAATCGTTTCAGGTTTGAATAACATTCTTCAAGTAAGCGGCAATTATGCTCTAAGTATAAGCGGTGAAGTTTGGAAGATGTCTAAGGATAACATTCCTACAAAGGTAATGGGATACAAGGACGATAACGGAAATGAACTTTCAATCTTGAAGATTGCACACGGTACGAACCATCTTCTTGCTCTTGATACTAACGGAAATGTTTGGGCATTAGGCGCAAATGAACATGGTCAACTTGGTACAAACAGCAGAACAGCAAGTACTGTTCCGGTAAAGGTTTATAAAGGCGAACAAAATTCGGGAGATTCATATCTGTCGGGAATTGTTGATATTTCAGCAAGTAAATTCGTTTCAGCCGCAATTGATGTAAATGGTGACATTTACAGATGGGGTGCAAATGAATACGGTCAGCTTGGTATCGGCAACACAACAGAGAAGTATGTACCTGCTAAGGTTATTAAATCATCAGATGATTTGAAGTTTGACCTTGTTGCAGGCGGCTCAAATCATCAGATGGCAGTCGATGAAAACGGAAACGTTTGGATTGTAGGTAGTAATGAATACGGTCAGCTTGGTGACGGTACACAAATTGATAAGAATGTACCTCTGATGGTTGGCGGTAACGAAGTTGTTATTTATGAAAACGGTACGGCTCTTTATGGCACAATCTATATGAATGTCGATGATGTTAAGGATTTGGATGCAGGATTTAATGTATTCAATCTATATCAGAGCGGCATACTTAGTATGAATGAATTTGAGTTTGTTTCAAGTGACCTTGGTGTACTTGAAATCAACAAGTCAACAGGCGTTGCAACTGCGAATAAAGCAGGTACGGCATACATTTCTGTGGCTGAAAACAAATACAGTCAAAAGAGTGCATACATAAAAGTAATCGTATCAAATAATAATGTAGGATTTGAACCTAAGGCTATAACGAAGGGTAACCATTCACTTGCTCTAAGAGCAGACGGAACTCTTTGGGCATGGGGTATAAACAAGAACGGTCAGCTTGGTACAGGCAACACAATATCTGTTGATGAACCTACTGATGTAACACCGTCAGGTGTTAAGTTTATTGATATTGCAGTCGGTGAAGAATTTGCACTTGCCGTAGCATCAGACGGAACTGTTTACTCAACAGGTCTGAATGACTGCAGTCAGCTTGGAGTTGCATCAACAGCAATATCGGCTCGTACATCATTCGCAAAGATTGACGGACTAAGCAACATAATTAACGTTGCAGCAGGTGATGCGTTCGGTATGGCTCTTGATAAGTACGGTAATGTATGGACATGGGGCAGCAACAATAAGGGCCAACTTGGTATCGGTAATATCGGTACGGCATATGCTACTCCTCAGAGCGTATCAACAGTTGACAGTGTAACTGCTATTTCGGCAGGCAGTGAAAATGCATTGCTATTGCGTTCAAACGGAACAATTTGGGCAATGGGCGCTAATGATTCGGGACAAGGCGGAGTCGGTAATAACACAGGTGAATTGTGGTTGCCGACAGAAGTAAGAGATACCGAAGCTATAGTTGCTATAGCTGCAGGATATGACCATAGTATTGCTCTTGCATTTACATCAAGCGTTTATGCAACAGGCAGTGACCAACACGGTCAGCTTGGTAATACACCGAGTGCAACAAAAAATACATACACAAAGATTTTAACAGATGCAGTAACCATAGCAGCCGGTAATAAATACAGTACAGTTATCGGTAAGGATGGTAATATGTATGTATTCGGTCAAAATAATAAGGGTCAACTTGGCATAGGTGACACTGTTGAAAGAAATATACCTATTGCAAATGCTGTTATTGATACTATCAAGTCATCATATAACGATTTCGCAATCGCAGGTGTAAGTCTTGGTGATGAATATTCAGTATTCTATACAAGGAATGGTGACGTTTACGGTTATGGTGACTATTCACTTGGTACACCGGTTGCCAGAAACGAAACAAAGAGTTATGTTCCGGTTCTAATCGGTGAAAGAACAGAACTTATTTCTAAATATGAAATGACAATTCATGTCGGAGAAACAGCTACTCTTGACACATATTCAGGTAAGAAGTTCAACTTGATTACTGATTATGATAATCCTGGAAGTATCTCATTTGAAAGTAAGAATACAGCTATTGCAGATGTTACGGCAGTTGGTGATGACGGCGAGATTACAGGTAATAAGATTGGTATTACTCATATCGTTGTTAAGAAGGGTAACCTTACATCAGTATGTATCGTTCATGTAATAGATAAAGACGCACAGACAGCTCCTATGATTTCAGCAGGTAACTCTCATGTTATCGCTCTTAAGTCGGACGGAACAGTTTGGACATGGGGTAACAATGAATACGGTCAGCTTGGTGACGGCAGCGTATCTTGTGCATATGAACCTATAAATGTAACAGCATTAAACGGTAAGGATATTGTATCTGTTCACGCAGGTGAATATCATTCAATCGCACTTACCCGTGACGGTGAAGTTTATACATGGGGTCATAATGATTACGGTCAGCTTGGTTTAGGTAATGCAAGCATAGTCGTATCAACACCTCAAAAGGTAGAAAGTCTGCCTGAAATAGTATCTATCTCGGCAGGTAAACAACATACAATGGTACTTGGTGCAGACGGATACGTATATAGCTTTGGTGACAACAGCTTAGGTCAGCTTGGTGCTCCTTCAAAGGATACAAGCAAGAGATCAAGCACTCCGGTTGTAGCACAAGGTTTGAACAAAGTTATCAGCATTAGTATCGGTGCAGGCGGTAGCGCAACAAAGGCAGTACGTTATGACGGTACACTTTGGGGTTGGGGTGAAAACTCGAATCACCAAATTGATAATACCAATAATCGTTACTATGCTTACCCTGTACAGATAGACCTTGGTGATGAATTTAACGGTCATATTTTAAGAACGTATGATGGTTTATATCACGTTGTTGCAATGCTTGATAACGGCAGAATTATATCGTGGGGCGCTAACAGTGAAGGTCAGCTTGGACAAGGTATTGCCGAAAGCGGAAGCTTGTTATACTACGCTCCTGACTATGTAGATGTATTTGACGGTACTAATAACTACGCAGTTGATATTTCGGTCGGTGCATTGCACAATATTGCGATAACAGCAGACGGAAGAGTGATGAGCTGGGGTAGTGCAGACCTTGGACGTTTGGGTATCGGTAATGTAACAACATCTGATGACAAAGTATCTCCTGTAGAAGTAACTGTTGATGACGGAAGTCTGTCGGCAATTTCGGTTGCAACAGGTGGTGCAACATCATACGTTGTACTTGAAGACGGATTTGTATGGAGCTTCGGTGAAAATACACACGGTCAGTTGGGTGATGCTTATGCGGGTGAAGATCCTGCACACTATAAACCTGGTACAACAAACGCATCTGATTCTAACGAATTCAGCCCTGTGCTTGTAACAGGCAGAACTATGAAGCTTATTCCTTCAAGCTTGAAACTTTATATCGGTTCCGCACCTTATCAGATGAAAGTTTCATTCAATAGATTTAACTTGATTAAAGATAATGCAACAACAGGTGACACATACAAATGGGAAATCACGAATGAAATGGATAAGGATGGAGTAACTGCTCTTATTCCTGGTTCACTTGTATCTGTAGATTCAGACGGTAAAGTAAGCGGAAAGACTAAGGAAGGTGTTGCAACGCTTGTTGTAACAGATGTAAAGACAGGTACAAAACAAACTGCATATGTAGAAGTTGCCGATGCAAGCGATAATCATGTTGAAGCAATCGTATTTGATTATTCAAAACTTGATGACACAGCAACTCAAGCCGCAGTAGAAAAGGGTTATCTTGACAGTGATGAATATACAGAGATAATATCTGTTGTAGGCGATAAGTCTTATAAGCTTGTTGATCCTCTAAAGAGTGTTTATACAGGTCTTGTACAAACAACAATTCCTAATGCTACAACTGTAACGGTACACGTTAAGAGTATTGTAGACGCAGATGTTATCTATATGGTAGATAAGAACGGTCAAAATCCTGTTATGGGTACATTGTTGACAGACGCAAATATTGGTTCAAAAGACCCTAAATTTATAGGATACTATGAATTTACAGATGTACCGATCAGTGAACTTGAAGATAATTATTACTTCGAGTTTAAGAACAGCAACACAAGCTTTGACGGAATATATAAAGCTCATACAACAAGATACTCAAATGACGGTGATTTGAGAATTGTAAAAGTTGGTGAAAACGATCCTGCTACAGATGTAGCTGATTGGGTTTATTATGACCAACCTGAAAACCATATTAAATTGAAAGATGCGGCAGTATCGGATTATGTAAGAAATGGTGTTCTGATAGGGAATACAGGTAACTATTATGCAATCATTAAGGAAACCGGCGATGCTAAGGATAGAGATATTTATATCTATAGCCAAGTTTCTCCGTCAGCTAAAATCTCTATTGCGAATGTAACTGTAAACAGCGATCATGACAAGGATAACGGTCATGACGGTTACTATGACGTACAGAAGATTACAATGTTGGCAAATGAAACATATAAGGTCATTCCTATTAAAGTAACAGCACAAGACGGAACTGTATCAAACCATTCATTGACTATTTACAGACAGTCTGAGGCAACAACAATCAAGGAAATTAAGGTAGAAATCGTTGATGCAAGCGGAAATGTGCTTAATACATATACCGCGTACCAGAAGAATCCGAGTGATACTCAGAACTACGAGATTGTAATCCCGATTAAGGATGTTGCTAATATTAACATCATTACAACTCCTATGATCGGAGATGTCGCAAAGGTAACATACACTCCTGATGGCTTGCTAAATGCCGTAAAGGAGGCAACAACACCTGGTGAATTCACATATGACGGATTTATCCTTGATAATACAAAGACATCAGATAAGACATATATTAAATTGACAGCCGATTCGCTTGACGGTGCTCCGTACATACTTACAATTTTCAAGCTTGATGAAGAGAGTGATCCGTTTGTATCAGTTGATAACAGCGGCTATATTAACTCAACTCTTGTAAAAGAAGACGGTAATGAAAAGTTAATGTATGTATGGGCAGTTGATGACGATGCTAAGACAGCGTCTGTAACATTGACAACTGCAGTAACTAACGGACAAGTTCAAATTGAGAACGGCAACGTATATTCATATACAACAACTGAAGATGTAACCTTGAACTTCAATGACAAGGGTTATATGGATATTGCTCTAAAGGTAACAACAACATTGGGTGCGGTTAATGAATATACACTACGTATTTACAAGAAAACAGCAGATTCCCGTTTGGGAAGCCTTACTGTTGATAAGCTTGAGTACAAGCCGACAGGTATAATAATCGGTGAAAATTATAATGTCACATATGATAAGACAACCGGTAAGTATGTTGCAAAGATTAAGTATGATACTAACTATGTACAGGTTAATGCCGTAGCGGCAAGCACAAGCTCAAAGGTTGCAATTCGTCCTGATGAAGCAACTGCAAAGAGTGACTCTATGTCAGGAATGCCGTTCGACATGAGAAATGTTTCGATTACAGCAGATACAACAACACTTTATATTGCTGTAACTCCGGCAGATACATCATATTCACAGGGTGTATATCAGCTTGATATTATAAGAATGTCAGCTAATACTGCAATAAAGGTAACATATGGCGGCGAAGAACTTTCGCAGAATGCTGACGGTGAGTATGAATATACTTTGCCTGCGTCAACTGACGGAACAGATAACACAACTCAAAAACTTGTAGCAGAGGGTGTTATTGTAGACGGCGATAATGTTACAACTGATGAAAGCATTAAGCTGACGATTTCAACAAGCAGTACATTCTATGTAAATGGCGATGCAACATATACAGATGAAATGGATGTTAAAGCAACTCAGCCAAAGGCAAATGCTGTATATATCCATGTTAAGTCAGAAGACGGAACAGAAAAGACGTTTAAGGTAAATATTTTGAAATTACCTGAAACAAACGGTATAACGGCAGTAGACTTAACAGAAAATAAGGTTGCTGCAACATATAAGACTTCAATTAACACATATGAAGGTCAAGCCCCTTATTCGGAGGACGGTATTGTAATTTACGTTACAACTGCCGATGCACGTTCGCAGGTAGCAGTCGGAACACCGACTAACTTCGTAACTCCGACACCTATCAACGCTGCCGATCCTACACAGGGCGGTATTGCAAAGGTTCTTCTTCCGAAAGAACTTCTTGAAGAAGAAGCGAACGGCAGTACAACAACTAAGTTGTATGTTAAGAGAGCAGACGGTATTGTCATAGACAACAGCTCAATGAATATACCGACACTTATTATTAAATACGCATCAAATAATGTTGGTCTGTATAAGGTTGATTCAACACCTACAACAGACCCTGCAAGCCCTGACTACACAGGTAAGGTAAAGCAGATTACTGATGAAAACGGTAATATTGAGTATTATCTTGGTATTAATGCAAGTGATATTATAACAACGGGTACAGCTCTAAGCATTAATATTACTGCAGAAGCAAATAATACAAGCTCAAAGGTTGTAATTTACGACCCTGCTACAGAACAGCCTTCAACTATGACAACGGGTGCAACATATAAGGCAATCAGAGAAGTTACTCTTGACCCGTCATTGAATGATGGTCCAACAGAACTTTCAATCAGAGTAATAGCAGAAGACGGAGTTACATCAAAGGATTATAAACTTGTACTTCGCAAGAAGTCTGATAATACAGAGATTGAATTTGTAAAAGCAATCTATATTGCAAATGAAGACCCTGACTTAAGCAAGAATACCGCAGGTGAATTCTATACATATGTAGATTCGGGCAGAACAATTCTTCCTATCAGAGTAAAGGCTAAGGACAGTCAGTCAACAGTTGCAATCGAAACAACTTATAAACCGTCAGCATATGTCGGTTCAGCTGCAATAACATATTCAAACAGCAATGATGCAAGCGTTAATGTTGACCTTACAGGTATAACTGATGACGAGCTTAGAGCAGGTGTAACAATTCCTGTATATATTAAGTCAGAAGACGGAAGTCAAGTAATGACTTACTTCGTAAAGGTATCTTCTGTAGAAGGTAACCCTGAGCTTAAGAGCGTTGATGTTGTTGTAGACGGTGTTGTAAGACCTGCAAAATATGATGCAGATGATAACAGCAAGTTCGTAATTAAGATTCCTGATACAACTTCAAGAGTTGATATTATAGCAACTCCGCAAACATCGCTTGTTCAGTACGTACATATAAACGGCAGCTATGACAGCAAGGATGAAGCGACCGGAGCTGTTACTTTGAGCAATGTGGTTGTAAACAGTAAAGAAACAACTGCAACGATTGAAGTTAAGGCAAAAGACGGTACAACAAAGAGATATACTCTTGTAATTACTAAGGTTGCTGTAAACACAGACCTTATGAATGTAACTGTAAACGGTACTACAGTAAGCAATGCAAACGGTACTTACACATATCTAAAGACCGGTATTTCGAGTGATAAGACTGCTGATGTTTCAATAACAACACAAGATGCAAATTCAACTGTTAAGGTTGAAGCTATCACAAGAGATTTGACAAAGTCACCATATGGATTGTCATACAATGAAGTGGGCAGCGAGTCACAGAATGTATGGGCAAATGATGCGGTAACTCTACACAGTCAGCCGGTAAACAGATACCGTATAACAGTAACGGGACAAGACGGATTTACAACTAAAGAATACACCTTAATAATCAGAGATACAGATACAAATGCAGATGTAGAATATATTAAGGTTGGCACATATTATGCAGTTAAGGATTCATCAGACGTCAACGGTGAAACATGGACTGTTGAAATCCCTGATACAACTAAGTTTACAAATGTAACTGTACAAGCATCTGATGAATTGGCAGAACTTACAGACATTGAGAAACTTAGACAGAATGCATATGATAATAATCCAAGCAACGTAGGATATGTAACTCAAATCGTTTCAGGTTTGGATTTACAGACAGGCGACGAGATTAGATATGTTAAGGTAGTTTCACAGGATGGCTCACTACAGAAGATGTATAAGCTTGTTATAAAGGGTACAGACGAAGCTCCTTCTGTTGAAAGCGTAACAGTAAACGGTTTGGATGCAACTGCACCGACTGATTCAGAACCAAGATATACATATATTGAAGTACTTCCTAACGCAAGTGAAGTATTGATTGGTGTTACGGCAGCGAGCAAGAACCACTTCGTAAGCATTAATAATGGCGATATTACAGCCGGCGGTTATGCAGAGCTTAAGGTTTCAATGCCTATCTCTGTAACCGAAATGGAAGTACCGTTCAGATTGTACAGAACAGCTGACGGTGACCCTGCATATGAAAACGTTGTATATCTAAAACGTTTGAGCGATGATTATGCATTGACTGTAAAGGTTGATAACAATACTGTTAAGAAAACAAATCTTGACGGCTCATATGTATATTATGTAGACGGTACAGCAACAAGTGCAGATGTATGGGCTCTTGCATCTAACGCAAATTACCGTGTAGAAATTACAGGTAAAGACGGCGTTTCAGGCAATAACAACACAAATCCGACACTTGGCGCAACTGTTACAACAGACCTTGAAGATACTATAAACAGTAACTTCACAGAAGTAACAATCACAGTTAAATCTGATGATATTACAAATACATCAACAGCCGAATATAAGCTATATATTTATAAGAAGAGTAACAATGCAAATATCAAGTCGGTAACTGCAAATCCAAATGACAGTGAAAACAAGGATACAGATACTACAGCAGATGACAGTGTAAACTTAGGCGGTAATATATACAATGCATATCATGTATATGTTCCTAAGTCAACTACATCAGGTTATACAGTATTTGACCTTGCAATCGAGCTTGAAGATGTAAATGCGGCAGTAACAAGCATTGATAATGCACCGTTCGCAAATACAAACGGCGGTACTGCAAAGGCAACATTTACAAAACTTACAGCCGATTACGACTTTGACGGTGACGGCACAAACGATTCATTCGCAATTCCTGTAACCGTAACATCGCAGAGCGGCGGTACAAAGGATTACTACATCATCGCAACACCTACAGATATGGATATGGAATTGACTGTAGAATACGATGACGAAAAGATTGCGAAGGAAGAGGACAAGAACGAATATATTGTATATGTTCCTACAACTTCTAACACAGCAACTATATACCTAACATCAATAAACGGTAATATTGCTGAAGTAAGAAATACAACAAATGCAAATAATATTATAACTGTTGATTCACCTGACAGAACATTGTATAGATTACAGGTTAGTAACTTGTCAGATTTGACGGAAAGCAATCCATATACTTATGAAGTTGATGTGGCTAAATCAGGCTCAAGTTATAAGAAGACATTTAAGCTAATCATTATGCCGCAGAGTACGGATACCGATATTACAGTAACAATAAACGGTGTAGAAGCTAACTGGGTAGCTTCAAACGGCGGTTACTATGACGGAAGTATTGAAACAACTGACGAAATAGCAAATGTTATAGTAAAGGCTAAGAATCAATTTACAAAACTTGCGATTACAGAAGATGGTGAGCCTGCACCGACGTTGGTTGATAAGGGTATAACATCTAAGGCTTATACTATAGCTCTTACAGAAGCAACTGATACAGCTAAGATATATACAATCTATGTTCAATCGCAGAATACTTCACAGCCGATTAAGACATATAAGTTACACATCACAAGAAGAAGCGGTGAAAATGATATTATCAGCATCAAGCGTGGTAATGTGGATGCTACAGAAGAACCTGTAGAAAACAGTGATGACGTTAAGTACATATTCTTCGTAGACTCAATGACAGAAGTACCTCAAATTACGATTGAAACTTCACCTAAGTCAATATTGAGAGTAGGTTACTATGATTCACAGAATAAGTGGCATAATAACGGCGATAGCAGTGCTTCAACAGCAGGCGATACAGCCGGTTGGACAACAGATAATAATTGGCAGGATACATTGCCGGCAAATGCAAACGGTGGTAAATATGTAATCGAAGTAAAGGCTGAAAACGGCTCGAAGAAGAACTATGTTCTTGAATTCAGAGAAAAGTCAGACGATACATCAATTAAGAGTATAACAACAGAAAAAGGTTTGGACGGCGAATACAATGTTGATATGTCAATGACAGTATTGTATGAAGCAAACGTTCCTGACCACGATATATTGCTTGACATACTGCTTACAGATAAGTATGCAACAATCGAATCAATACATGAAGTAGCATTGCCTGATGACAGTGAAAACATTATAGATTCGACAGGTGACATCATCACAAGAAAGAAGACCGACGAAGGTGCATTCCGATATAAGGTTGTAGGCGGTGTTCCGATTGGCGGTAAGAGATACTTGAGAATTACCGTTAAACCTCAAAATGATAAGGCAGAGTTGGTTAAGAACTACTACTTATTATTAAAGGGTGCATCAGATGACTTGTCACTTGACAATGTAAAGGTTAATGATACTGTAAATACAACTCCTATCTCAAATGGTTTGAAGTATACATTCAGTGTTCCGACAACCGTAACTGAGGCAGATGTAACAATTACAGCAAATCAATATGCTAAACTTGTCAATGTAGCAGGAAATGCACTTTCAATTCCATACATCAACGTATGGTCAGATACTTCATATACATTGTATTCTGAAGAAGAAACAACTATAACTGTAGAAGTTCGTTCACAGTTGTATGTTGATGATGTACGTACACCAAACGCTAAGAAGACTTATACAGTAAGTATCTATAAGAGCAGTAATAACACGGAGATAGGCGAGGTTATCGTAAATGGTATCGCAGCAATCACAAGAAAGAATAATCCTACTATCTATGAGATTGCAATTCCGTCAGAGCTTAACGGAGGCGATTCAAGAGCAGAAAACCCTGCAACTATCACAATACATACATCAAGCGGTATTGCAGAAATCTCAATGAAGAATAGTGAAACAGGCGATTACGATGTAGCCCACGGTGAACTTATTGCAAAGAGAATGCTTGATGAACCCGATGTTTCAAAGGTAAATAAGTTTGAATTTACAATTAGATCATCATCAGGCAGTGTAAAGCAGACATACACATTGTATGTATATACTGATTACGAAGACACAGATGTCAAGTCGGTTTCACTTAATAAGACTGAACTTACAGCCGGTGCCTCAACCGATGTAGATATTTCGTTATTCTCAGTTCCTGATGACCGTATCTACACAGCTGTTGTAAACAGACGTAATCCGGTTGACCTTTCAATCGTTCCGACAGGTAACATGGCAAAGGTAGAACTTACAGGATTCGGCATTGACAGTCTTCTTGTAAGTGACAACTCACACGGTTATGTATTTGAAAATCTTGCACTTAACTCAGAAAATGATACAGTATTTAACTTCAGAATTATGAGTTATGACGGTAAGGTTGTAAGTGATCCATATCAAGTAATAATTAAGTATGTTGAAGATTCAGATGTAGCTCTAAAGAGTGTTGTCTTTGACGGTGTAACAGCTGAAAAGGCAGACTTTAGGTCTAATACATATCTTGTAAGAGCAGACAGTACCGTAACAAACGGCATACTTACAATAACTGCGGCAAACGAAGATGCAGTAGTTAAACTTGACAGCGATAAATCAACAAACGGTGTCTTGAACGTATCTTACAATGTTACAAAGAACGTATCTAAGGTTGACTTTACCGTTACATCTAAGGACGGTAAGGCAGAGCAAACATACACATTGTATATTATAAGAAGTAATACGGGTGAAAAAGAAGTCTATGTCAACGGAACCAAGCTTACAAAGACAAGCGGCGGTTACACTTATGAAGTACCTTACGGAGCAACTGCGGCAGATATTAAAGTTGTTGCAGACAGCGAAGTTTCAAAGGTACAGATTGGTGACAGCGAGTTTAAGGTAAGTGAAAATGCTGAAACAGTAACTCTTGATTCGGGTAAGACAACAACTGTTACATTCAAGATTTACTCATATCCGTATGACGATAACAGCTTTATTGCAGAAACAATTACACTTGTAAGACAAGACCAGTCTTTGGCACTTTCAAATGTAATGGTTCAGAGCAAGTCGGAAAGAGATTATACAAAGCTAACTCCGGATAAGTACGGAAATTATAAGACAGCTATTCCGAGCACAGATGACAGTGCAAGCATTGTAATTGCAACAAGAAGAAGCGATTCAAAACTTGGACTTATCAGAGTAACAGATACAGGTGATGTTGTTCTTGGTGAAGATCAAGGTCAATTATCAGTGCCTGATATTGCAAACCTTGGAACAGTAAATAAATTCTATATTGTTGTTTCTGACGGAACAAAGACAAGCAGATATGAACTTGTAATTGTTAAGTACAGCAATAATACAAGTGTAGAAAAGGTAATCGCCGAAAGAGGTACAGAGGACGAATATGTAGCTAAAGATGCATCGTGCGGCGGCGGCTCAACTATCCTTCCTGAAGACCCTGACGGCAGTAAGGCATCACCTTACCAGATTACGACGGCCGAAGAACTTCAGGCTATGTCAGATCATCTTGATGCATACTATGTATTGATGAATGATATTGACTTAAGCGGTACCGCATGGACTCCGGTCGGTACAACTGCTGAACCGTTTACAGGTAACCTAAACGGTAACGGAAAGTCAATATCAAATCTAACAATTACAGCTACATCAAATGATACAGCATACGGCTTGTTCGGTGTAAATAAGGGTGAAGTTTATGACTTCAAACTTGAAGATGTAAATATTACATCTGTTGCAGGCACATCATATCAATATATCGGTGCCGTGGCAGGTAAGAATGAACAAAACGGTGTAATTTCAAGAGTAGCCGTAGCTTCAGGTAATATTGAATCTTCATATGCAGCCGGCGGTGTAGCAGGTGCTAACCGCGGTACTGTCGAAGACGCATATAATAAAGCAACAATTACATCAGGTGAGTACGCAGCAGGTATTGCAGCATTGAACCATAACGCTGTTAAGAATGTATATAATGTAGGTTCAATAAGCTCAACATCAAGTAATTTAACCGATGAACATGTAGCGTCGATTGTTGTATTGAACCTTGACAACTCAACAATAAATAATGCATATGCAGTAATGCCTGGCCAAATCTACAGCAAGGTGGGAAGCAACAGCAATGTATATAACAGTGCGTCAGTTCTTCCTGAAAAGCTTGGAGATATAGCAACATTCAATGATTGGGACTTTGCAAATACATGGGTAATCAAGACAGCTCAGTATCCTACATTCAGGAACCAATCAGCTGATGCAGACATATCAAATCTTAACATTCCTGACGGCAGCCAAGCACGTCCGTTTGAAATCACATCAGCCGCAGGATTGAAGAGCATCGGTAACGATGAGGAAAGCTTAACAAAGCATTATGTATTGAAGAATAATATTTCAATGAAGTATAATTCGGATTACATTCAAATGGATCCTATCGGTTCAGAAGATACACCATTTACAGGTAGTCTTGACGGTAACGGATTTACAATTTCCGATTTGAAGATTACCTCGCAGAAGAGCGTAAACGGTCAAGATTATTCAGCTTTGTTTGCTGTAAACAACGGTACTGTTAAGAACTTGAGATTTGCGGTTGCGACAACCGGTGAAAACGGAGTTGAAAATGCATCTGTGGTAGCAGGCATTAACAACGGTACAATCGAACAAGTTGCAATTGAAACGGGCGGTAAGATTACAGCTAAGAATGCAGCCGGTTTTGCAATCGAAAACAACGGTACTATTGAAAATTCATATATTACATCAACTGCACTTGTAAGCAACAATGCTTCTGCAGGTATAGTAATAAGCAATAATGCCGGTGCAACAATCGGATATGTATTCGCTAACGCAAATATGTCAAGCTCAATGTTTGATAAAGCATCGATTGCTATTAACAGTGACGGTACAATTACACATACACACGGTGTAATGGGTGCATTGTTTGTTAAGAATGATACATCAATCGTTACGACAAATGATAATAGCAGTATTGCTGCATCTGACTTATATGTTCAGTCAATCTTTAGCGATTGGAACTTCAATGATATATGGTATATGACATCAGGCAGCTACCCAATGCTACAAGTTACAAATAAGACTTCGTCAGTTTCTGCACAAAGCATTGACTTGTTTGCAGACGGAGAAACAACCTGCGAACATATTGTATATATCAGAGATACTAAGAATTCGGCTAATATTTACATAAAGGCTCAGAATCCTTATTCAACAATCGCAATCAGAGGCGGTTCATATACAGGTGTATTTGAAGGTGTTATAAACGGACTTATCAATGATAAGACAATAATTCCGTTTACAATTACATCAACAAGCGGTGCAAGTCAGGAACATAATCTTGTAATTATTAAAGAACCTACTTTGGCAACCCTTGACAGCGTTGTTATTGACGGAACGACAGTTGCTCGTGTAAATAACACATACGTTGCAGAAATAGGTAAGTCAGCTGATTCTGTAAATGCAGAAATTACTCCTATATCAGGTACAGTTGAAGTACTTGACAAAGATAGAAATGTTGTTTCATATGAGAGCATGAACGGCTTGACATGGATTAATACAGCACTTCCTGCAAATGTCGGTACTACAACAACTTATACATTGAGAGTAACAAACGGTAATGCACTTTCAACGGTTGAATATCCGTTAATCTTGAAACCTGCTGAATATCATACAGGTTTGAAGTATGTACAGGTTGATCCGCTTACTCTTATAGGCAATGTTCTTGTAGGTTCGGGTTATACAGATGTTACAGATATAAATGAAAATGTTTATAACTATGTAATTACTAAGGACCTTGAATATATCAATATTAAGGCTGAAACTGTAAACTCTACTTCAAAGGTAAGCATTGCATCAGAGTATAATTCGGCTAATGTACAAGAAATCGAAAGATATAAACTTGATACATCAATTAAGGATATTTACATTCCGATTGACGTAACAACAGAAGAGAATGTTGTTGAACATTATGTACTTCACTTAACAAGAAAGAGTATTGATGATTCATTAAAGACTGTTAAGGTAACATACGGTAGCAATGTTTATACTCCGACAGCTGAAAACAGAGTAATGGATGAAGAAACAGGAGCAACTGCAGACGTATATGTAGTTAAACTTGATACTCCGGGTAATGTTCCGTTTACAAATAAGACATATGTTGATATTTTGATAGAGGCTAATGATATTTATACACTTGTAAATGCAGGCAGCCCGACGGCAACAGACCCAACATCAGCTAATTCGGATAAGTGGACAGCAACTAATGTACTTCTTGACGGCGAAGAATTAACAATCTATGAAATCAAGTCAAAAGCTGCTGACTTAGAAACAATTAAGGTATCATATCTATACATCTACAAGAAGAGTGATAATGCAAATCTTGAGACATTTACCGCAACTTACAATGACGGCGGAACAGAAACAACTGTTGAAGCCGGTAAGGATATAAACGGTAAATATCAGCTATGGATTCCGTCTGATGTTACAACAGTAGATCTTGAGGCTATAGCATCAACTCTGTTGGCAGAAGTACAGATTGACGATAATACTTCGTCATTACATAATAATGTTTATAAGAACTTTGCAATAACAGGTAAGAACACTATTAATGTAATGATTAAATCTTCATTAAATACTACTGCTGAGTATAAAATTAATATCAATAGATTGAATCTTGATCTTGAAGCTGTACAGGCAGGACCTTACGGCGGCGGCAACTTGTCAAATGCTCTTTGGGACAGCACAAGAAATGCATATGTTGTTCGTCTTGATCCGCAGACTGATGATTTGCCAAGTGCAATCGCATCAGTGTTGGCTAAGGATGCTAATAACTACATCAGAATAGGTCACTTGACAAGACCTGAAAAACCTACTCAGGGAAGTATGACAGATGAACAGTATGCAGCAGCACTTGCTCAATATGAGAAAGAGGTTGCAGCATATGAAACAGCCGCAGCAAACGACTATGCAGCAACCGATGCAGGTGTTGTATGGGATGGCGGATGGCGTCAGACAAGCAACCAGTCTTATAAGATTCCTCTAATCAAAAAAGACGGTGGATTTACAGTAGTTAAGATTCAGGTTGGTGTAGCTAATAACTATAAGGCTCAAGCAGATGCAACTATTGATGAAAAGATTGGTACTGTTAAGACTTATACATTCCTAATAGGTCAGAAGTATAAGAACACTGATGCAGATATTGATATTTATATTGACGGTAACTTGCTTAAAAATCCTGAAAAGGTCGGCGATGAGATTATCTATAGATACGGTATCGTGAAGGATGCAACTGTAAAGGTTGGACTTCGCATTGATGAACATGCACCAACTCCATATGATCCGACAGTATCGGTAAATTCAGTATCTGAAAACGGAATTGTAAACAGATCTGATTATAATTATCCGACAGATGGCGTGCTTACAATTCCTGTAAATACAGCAAGATCAGTATCTGAAGATACTCCTGATACAAATATTACTATTGTATCAATACCTGAAGCAGGTACAGGATATACTCATCAGTATAAGGTTGTAATCTACAGATTGTCAGAAAATACAAATGTACTTCACAACAGCAGTAACAACTCAGAAACTGTTGTAAATGAAACTACAAGATATGACGGTGAAACAAGTCCAAATGTTGTAGATTATTACAAAGTAAGCGAATCAACACTTACAGTTGATGAAAACGGTAATAAGTATTTAAGAGTATATATCAAGACAGAGTATTCAAAGGCTAAGATTACTCTAAACGGTAAAATATATACCGGAATAACAGATGATGACACTGTAATAAGTGGTTCAAATGTAGTAAACGGCGGAGATATTCACGGTATCTTGATTCCTGTAAAGGATGGCGAAAGCGTTAAGGTAATTCCGTACGTAGTAACATCAGAAGACGGCAGACATACTTCAAACAATGCATTAAACGTAACAATCCAGTCGATTAATACTAATGCCGATTATGTAACGGTTAATGGTGTAGAAGCATATGGTCCGTTCACTGAGGACGATTCGGATCTGCCGTATTATAACAGCTATATTCCTTACAGTGTATATGAAAAAGCAGTTAATAATGCCGAAAAGACATCGGTTGTTGTTCAGGCGGCTGTTCAGTCGAAGGATACAACAGCAGAACTTCTATGGGAAGATGGCGACTTTGATTATCACGGAAATGATGCTAAATACAACATTCCGTTCAGAGTATCCCACTCATACTTGTTTGACGATGCAGATCCTGATATTCCTCATGTGGTTAAATTCAGAATTATCTCTGAAGCTGGTACAATGCAAGAATATGAATTGAGAGTTTATCTTGCAGATAACTCAAACAGAGATGTTGAATATGATGCCGAAAGTGATAATTACAGTGTATGGGTTGGTCCTGCAGGAACAATTAACAGCATACCGCCTGCTAAGTACGATAAGAACACAGGCAGATACACTGTAGAAATTGAAACAGGTATAACATCTGTTGATATGAAGGTAATCGCAGATTATGAATATGCGGGCGTAGATATTTATGACCCATATACATCATCATATACAAATAACTATGAATTACATCAAAAACAAGTACAACTTTCAAATCTTGAACCTAACCAAAACTACACATTGTACTTTAGAATACGTTCACAGGATGAAATGTTGTCAGGTGTTGGTGATGGTAAGGAATACATAGTAGACCTAATCAGAAAGTCTAATAACAGAAAAATTGATCACGTATATGCATATCCTGAAGATAAAACGGGTAAGTTGTTCCAGTCAGTTGTTGAAAATATAACTGTAAACAATCCGATTATCATAAAGAATATAACATACGGTACATCAATCGTTCCTATTGAAATCGGTGCTGATTACTCAACAGCAAGAGTTGGTATGACGATAGACGGTGTAGATACTGTTTCGACAAATCAAACTCTAAAGATAAATATTCCGTTTGACAGTAATGACGATGATGTTGATGAAACAACAGGCGAACGTTCAAGAACATTCCAGGTAACGGTATGGAGTTATGAAGGTGATATTGCTCCTGCATACTACACACTTAAGATTATCAGAAAGATGAATAATCTAAAGCTTAAGGAAATTACACTTGACGGACGTTATGCAGAGCAAGACAGAAACGACCCTTATACATTCAGAATTGATGTAGGGGCAGATGAAACACTTGTAAATGAAATCAAAGCTACTGCTCTGAACGCCGGGGAATACGTAGAATTTGAGAATAACGGATTTGCTCTTTCAAGCAATTCATATTTGAATTATGACGTATCAACAATTCCGACATCGTCATCGGTAACGATTGATATTAAGGTTGGTTCACCTGATTTATTGTCAGATGGTACAACTCCTGATGAGATAGCAATAACAAAGCTTATTATTACAAAGCTTTCTCCTGAAGAAATGCGTTCTGATTTGAAACTTGATATGTTTGTCAGCGATATTAAGTTAGTTGACAGCTCATATGTAAAGGCTGCAAAGCAGAGCGAAGATAAGACACTTGTAAACGGCAAATATGTTTATACATATAATTACATAAGCTATATTAATCCAACGGCAAATATGGCATATGTTAAGTCACAGACTAAGTCGGCAAGTTCAAAGATTGAATTCTTTACTGATTTTGGTAAACCTGCGATTGCGAGCGGAATGTTGGCAGTTGATACAGAGGCATCAATGTCAGGTATAGATGACATCATATTGAAAGCCAGAGTAACAGCCGGTGACGGCAGAACACAGGATTACACATTGATGATTCAGAAAGCTTCAAGTGAACTTGGTATAGACAAAGTATATGTTGACGCTACAGGCGGACTTTCTACTGAAACTCAGCAGACAACAAGAGTTACAGGTAAGGTTACAGGTTATGAAGCGGGTGTGGAACCTAATACAACGGCAATATCGTACAAAGTTGAAATGCCGATGAATACATACATTGCACAACCGTTTGTATTCGCAATAGACCCATATGCGGTAATTCAGTTCTATGAGTACAGAGATGGTACATATGTACTGAGCAATAATAAACAAATTCAAGGAACTAATGTAAACTTCGCAGGTGCTACAACGGATGCCGCCAGTATTGAAGACAGAAATTTATATAAGTTCAGATTTAAAGTAACATCGAGAACCAACAACGCATCTCAGGAATATGTAATCAACCTTATTAACAGCCCTGAGGGTACTCAGTTGAAAAATGTTAATATCGGTTTGAGAAAAGAAGGATACAAAGATTATCCTATAGATGAATCTGAAGTAATCTTGAAGAATGCAAGTATAACAGGTCTTACAACTTACTTGGCATCAGTTCCGCAAGGACGTGATACAGCTGTAGTAAAACTTATAAGTGAGAATAAGTTTGCTAAGATATATGTAAACGGTGTTCATCAGAACAGCGCAGTAAATACATATATTGATGATGTAAAACTAAACGGTCGTGTTACACAAGTTCCTGTAACGGTAGAATCTCCGTCAGGCGCAACACAGAACTATACGATTTACATTGTTCAGTACATCTACAACTTCGATTTGAACACAGTTGTAAATGACGAACTTACAGAAAGAATCGGCGATCCGGTTACAAATGAAGACGGTGTTATCATTTCAAACTATGAACGTCCGACAAAACTTCCGTTCTACTTGAGCGATGCAGATATGCAAATTAATATGGCAGACCCTCAAGGTCATAAATATTACGTTCAGATTGACGACGGTGAAAAGATACTTGTAGATGATACAACTAATGAGCAGACTATTAAATCAACAATTAAGCTAAAAGAAGTTAATTCGATTGTTCAGCTTCGTGTATATGACGAAGACGGATTCTTAATAACAATTAACAATATTTTAATTAAGCGTGATATGCTTGACGCAGCACTTGGAGCAATCCGTGTAAATGACAATGATGCAGTTAAGACAACTCTTGACAGCGGCAAGATTATATATGAGGCATACTCATATTCAGAAGCAGAAAATCCAACTGCTAAAGTTGATATATATGCTGTTGATAAAAACGCCGCAATTACGTTGACGGGTCTTACAGTATCGCAGACATATACATTGGGAGCAGGTAAGGGCGGTCAGCTTACTGCAAACGTAGATTTGAAGGTTGGCGACAACTACTTCTCGATTGAACTTAAGAAGTCGGACGGCAGCCCGTCAATCTATTATACATTACGTATCAAGCATATTCCGGTTGACGTATATCTTGATGATTTGTATATCACAAAGAAGGACAATTCAAATAAGATACCGTTCTATAATTCATCATTTATAAAGACGGTTACAACTTATTCGATTAAGACTGAAAATGATTTACATGAGTATGATGTATATGCAAATGCACATGAAACACATCAGAAACTACTTGACTATGCGAAGACACAAGGCTGGAATCCTAATGATTATGAAACAAGAATCAAGATTACAGACGCAGGCAGTGAGCAAATCGACGATTTGAGTAAATATATTAAGCAGTATGTCAACAGTATGAAGACAGACGGAACAACTTCGGAATACTTCAGAATACCTATTTACTTGAGAGTTCCTCACTACACAAAAACTTATTATATAGAAATTCATGACCCGAGCGATGAAAACCGACTTGCAGATTTACAAGTTATCGGTTACGACTTGGATCCTGACTTTGATAAGGATAATTATAAGATAAATAAGCCTACAACAGATGATGAAAAGAAACAGGGCGTTTATACGGTAAATGTTGAATCAGAAAAGACTAATGCAGACATTTACGCTAAGGCATATCATAATCATGATGGTGCTAAGACGATGGTTACAATTCTTGATTCAAACAAAAAACCGATGAGTAATGCGTTTGTTACAATTACTCAAAACGTAAATCTTGAATACGGCGATAATGTATTCTATGTAAAAGTAACAAGTGAAACATCTAAGGAATTGGAATACGAACTTCATATTTATCGTAAGCCGATAGACGCAAGCGTTAAGTATGTCATGGTAAATGATATGCCTGCCGCATTGCAGCCGGACGGAACGTATGTTGCATATGTAGAATCAGGTACTAACCCTATAGTTAAGGTTATGGCAAGCGATTCAAGAGCAACAACAACATTAAAGACAAATGGCGCAGCAGATGTTTCGTCTACCGGTTGGGTAACGATAACTATGCCGACTATATCGTCTGTAACTACAAATGTTGATATTAATGTTTCATTAACAGCCGGTACAGATACAATCAGCAGAGATTATGTATTGAAGTTGATTAGTGTGACGGGAGATATTCTAAGTGTTTATATGGATGTCGACAATGGCGACTTCGTAACAGATACAACTCGTCAATATACAAATCCTATTGCAGCTGTTTGGAACAGTGAAAATAACCGCTTTGAAATAGGTATTCCGCATAATGCGACATATACACCGATGATGAGAGTAACAACTCTATCAGACGGTAAGACGGTTAAGATTGGTACTTTAGCTGAGCAAAACCCTGATTCGGGAACAACAAAGCAGTTTACCAATAAGACATACTTGATGAATAATCCTCAAGATATAACCGTTACTGTAAAGGATGTTGCAACAGATATAACCAAGACATATATTGTACACGTAACAAGAATGTCAGGCGATGCAGACCTTATCGAACTTGAACCTGAAAGCGGTGTAGTGATGAAACCTACATTCGATAAGGATGTTCATAACTACGAAATCGATGTAGATACAGCTGTTACACAGGTGACATTTGATAAGATTACAGCAAGCAATAATGCTACAATCAAGCTTATGACATCTACAAGCAACGGTTCAAAGCCGGTTATCAACCATACAAGCGGAAATAGCTTTGTATTTGATAACTTGACAGTTGGTAACAACATATTGAAGATTGAAGTAACATCTGAAGACAGAATAACAACTAAGACATATACGGTTACAATAAATCGTAAGATTCCTGATACTGACGCTACTTTGGACGACATCAGAGTCGTTATCGGCGGTAAGTATTACAGCTTAGTTCCGATGTTCGACAGAGATATTACGGATTACTACTTTATTGTTGAAGGTGAAAATATTAATGATATTAATATTGAAGCAACACCGAGCAGTGCTGCAAGTGATGTGGCTTACAAGATTGACGGCGGTTCTACTACAAAGGGAACAAGCGTGACAATCAAAGACGGTTTGACTGAGAAATCAACAACCGAAGTTGCATTCAATGTATCGGCAAGCGGCGTAGTAATGAAAGAGTATAAGATTACACTTTATAAGAATACTAATGCTAATATCAATCCAAAGCAAAACTTCTTATCAAGTATATCTCTTGCAAATCATACATTGACAATGATGAACAGCTCATCAGATGTAGATTATAACTACTATTCAAATGTAACTAATACGGAAACAGAAGAAGCAATCACAGTAATTCCGAATACAAATGTTACAGGTACGGATGGTAATATGACTGCAACATTGTATGATATAGCCAATAATACAACTGAAACTATGTTGTCCGGTCAGCCGACGCCGGTTAAGCTTGATGCGGGAAATAACTTGTTTATTATCAAGGTAAGCGATGGCAACGGCAACAGTCGTTACTACTCAATTACAATAAACAGAGCAATAGACAAGAATACAAGCGCATTGCTTTCATCTCTGACAGCAAGCGGTCAAAGTATGACACCGACATTTGATAAGAATGTAACATCATATAAGATTACTGTTGCAAATGACGTTGATTCAATTAAGATTAACGCTAAATCCGAAAATACAATGTCTGCTATTTGGGTAAGAAGCGAAGCCTTAGATATTGACGTTGATGCAGTTGGTACGATAAATGCCGATATTAAGCTTGTAGAGGGTAGCAATAAGATTATTATTACGGTAACTGCTCCTAACAATACTGCAAAAGCAGGTAATAGAACATGGAATAACACTAAGAAGGTTTATGTAATTAATATTTACAGAGGCAGTGAAAATGATAATGCTGACCTAATAGATATTAAGTACACAGCAGGCGGTATACTCACTCCTATATTCGACAGTGATGAAACAAATTATCATTTGACTTATACTTATGAGCATGAAAATGTTGATTTGATACCGATTGCAAGAACTCCGGATGCTATAAAGGATATAACCGTTACATCAAGCGGAACTTCTAAGGTGATAAGCAGCGGAGATACATTCTCATTGTCACCGCTTGCTGTAGGTGAAACGGTAGTAACATTCATTGTAAGAACAGTAAACGGTACAGAAAAGACTTATACGGTTTCGGTATATCGTAATAAGTTTGAAACTCCGATACCTGAAATTACAGGTTTGGAACTAAAAGACCAACACTTTGATGACTATGCTATAACGCCTGCATTCGATAAGGATGAACATTCATATTATGCAAGTGTTCCAAGTACATTTGAAAAGGCAGATATTAAGGTAACTGCTATATCAAATGACCCATCGGATGAAGATAATCTAACGATTAGAGTAAACGGCAGAGTAATATCAAGCGGTACATGGAATAATATCTTTGAACCTATTGAATACGGTGATAACATATTCACGATTGAACTATCGAATGCTCAGGAAAATAAAGAGTATTATACATTGGTAATCAATCGTCAACAACCTGACCTTGACCCTAAACTTATCGACTTGGCAGTTAAACAGAACTTTGCATTGTCACCGGCATTTGATCCGGATAAGACGGCATATGAAATTAATGTAGATGAATCAACATCATACATTAACCTTATCCCAACTGCCAATGATGCGAAGATTACTGTTAACAACCTTGAAGTTGTAAGCGGTATGGCATCAGAAAATATCGAACTTAAGAAGGGTAAGAATCAGATTAAGGTTGTTGTAACTGCAATAGATAATACAAAATCTCCTGCAGAGTTATCAATAACTAAGCGTGTATATCTTGTAAATGTATATCGTCCTGATTCGGATAACGATAATGCTCTAACAGAACTTGTTCTTAATAAGGGTACAGTCGTACCGGCATTTACAAGAGATGTAAAGAACTATTATGTAACAGTTCCTTATCAGGTAAATAAGGTAACTCTTGAAACAGCTGCATTAAATCCGGGCAGTGTGATTAAAGTAAACGGCACAGAATATACAGGCGCTATGGATATAGACTTGACAGACGGAGTATATAACTCAGTTGCAATCAAGGTATATGCATCAGCTGATGATTCATTGCCTGAAGTAACATACACATTGGATATATTCAGAAAGAATATGGCAGCCGATGTTCCTGACCTAAGCAGCTTGACTGTAGACGGTAAGGACATAATTCCGGATTTCTCGGCAAGAGAGCTTAACTACTACACATATGTAGATGCATCAACAACCCGTGTAACAATAAATGCTAAGGCAGCAAGCAGTTCTGCAAACGTAAGCGGTATCGGAACATTTGCATTGAACGGTAATAAGACAGTAAGAATTATTACAGTCAGAAACGGTGCTACAATGCAGAAGTATTCTGTAACAATCTTGCGTGATACTGCAATCAACGGTATCAGCGGTACATTGAACGGAGATGCGATAACAAACAGCACTCTTGAAACAATAACAGTACCGGAAGGTACAACAACAATTCCGCTTAATATAACTTCAGCCGACAGCGATGCAATAATTACTGTAAACGGCAGAGAGATTGAAAGCGGAAAGGACATTGACTTTACAATGTCAACACAAAAGGAAAGATTCGACATTAATGTTGTAAGCACAATAAGCGGTATTAACAAGTCGTTCGTTGTATATGCTGAAAGCGATGCAGACAAGCCTTATGAACCGTTCATCAATCATATTATGATTGATCCGACAATCAACCAGACAGGCAAGGATGCAACATTCTTCACAGCGTTTGACGAAAAAGTATTTGTTTACAGTGCCGTTAATGACGGTGCTACACCGTACTTGTTTGCTAAGAGTGATGACCCGAATGTTTACATTGAAGTAATCAATGAAACAATGAGAGATTACTCATTGCAAGAAGGTATGGGTTCATACTTGGCACAGTCTATAGGCGAAAGCGGACAGGCAACATTCACATTCCGTGCAACTAAGTTTACTGAAAGCGGATACGAGCTTATTAATGAATATGTAGTAACTGTTTATAATACAGACGCACCTATCTTAACTGATTTGTGGACAGATAATGCTACTATGAAGACTAAGTTCTCACCGATAGTAAGAAATTATGATGTTGAAATAGGTAAGGATACCGAAGCATTTACCGTACATACAAAGAATACTTATGAAAATGCACAAGTAAGTATGAGTATCGACGGCGGAGCTTATGTAGACGGTGACGTAAGAACATTTGATAAACTTCCTCTTGATACTAAGAACTTTACCGTAACGGTTAAGATAACAGTTGACGAAAAAGACGGAATTTATGTTCTGAATGTAACTCGTCTTGATAAGTTGATTCCTGAGGCATTCCTTGAAAACATTGAACTTGAGGATGAAACAGTTGCAGGTGACGGATTATATGAAATGACTCCTGCATTTGAAGAAAAAGATGCTGAATATTCTGCTAAGGTTAATTACACAGACAATACAATTACATTGACTGTAACAGCTAAAGATCCGGCAAATGATAAACTTGCCGTTACTACAAGCGACGGTAAGGTTACAACGGTAACAAGCGGCACAGCCACTGAAATTACATTGCCGTCAAGCTTCCTTGACAGTGAACATTCAACAGAAACTGTAACGGTAACTGTTGAAAATAAGGACGGTAAGATTGGAACGTACGAATTGAAGATTACTCGTGATGACAGAGCAAACGGAGATGCAAGACTTGCAAGTCTGACAACCGATAAATTCGATTTGTCAAAGGTATTTAACCCTGAAATCTTTAGTTATGTTGTTAATATCTCACCTTATGATGAAGATATTACGGTAACAGCAGAAGCTAAAAACCCAACTGACAGTATAGTATTTACTCATAAGGGTAAAAATTCGGCAGAATCAATCGGCAGTGCAAGTGAGAAATTTGAGCTTGACACGGGTGAAGCTGTAGATTATGTATTCGTAACAGTAGCTGAAACTCCATACACTTATGTAATTAAGATTGTAAGAGAGAACACAGCTTACCTAAGCAACATTATCGTAACAGATACAGTTGATGGAGACGGATACGAAGAACTAAATCCTAAGTTCGATGCAAGTGTAATAAGCTACGATGTTCTTGTAGATCCGCTTGCAACAGAAATCGAATTTACGATTAAGACTACAGAATATAATCCAATCCTAAATATGAGCATTGAAGGCACGCAGGTAGCAAGTAAGTCGGCATCAGAATTAACACATATGTTTGACCTTGCACTTAACCAAAAGTCGTTCACAATCGACTTTGAGATTGTAAGTCAGGTAAGCTCTACGGTAACTAACGGCGGTAAGTATCGTGTAACTGTTACAAGAGATACTGCCGAAACAGTTCCAGAACTTCAAACTTACATAACAGGCAGAGTTCATTCGGTTGCTCAAGGTGACGATACTGCAGAAATAAGAATGTATGACAGCAGCAATAACCTTGTTGCGGTAGATGCAGCAGGAAATACGGTTTACCAAGTTGGTCTGAACGGCAACTTTGAAATCTCGCTTCCTGATGCAGATACATATCATATTGTAATAAGCAGAACAGGTTATTTGGATTATGAAATCACCAACATTGTTTCAACCGAAACTTTTGTGAAAGCTAAATATGACTTTGGTATGATTAGAATTACACCGGGTAACGTTACAGATTATGATGTAAGTGACGGCGTCATAGATTATGTTGATATTAACTTAGTAAATGTATTCCTATATAACATTATTATGGATGACTATACAGGACAAATTATTAAGGATTCGATAACAACAACTGAAGACGGAACCAAGGATGAAACTAAGGATACTGATAAGAAAGACGATTCGAGTGATAATCCTGAACCTCCGGATAACGGAACACCGGATAATCCGTCAACGCCGTCAACTCCTGACAGCGGAACACCGGATAATCCGTCAACACCGTCAACTCCTGACAGCGGAACACCGGATAACCCTGAAACTCCGAGTGAAACACCGGATACACCATCAACTCCAAGTGATGGAACAAACAGTGGTGACAGTAAGGATGACAGTACAACGACTGATACACCTAATAAAGGTGAAACAGGCGATAATACATCATCAGATACTGAAACGGGAGATAAATCCGATAATACAGAAACACCGTCAGATGGTAATACATCAAGTGATAATACATCAAATGGTGATACATCATCAGACAGCAAGTCAGATAACACAACAGACAGTGCGACGTCAGACAGCAAGTCGGATAGCACAGCAGACAGTGCGACATCAGACAGCAAGTCGGATAGCACAACAGACAGTGTGACATCAGACAGTAAGTCGGACAGCACAACAAACAGTGTGACATCAGACAGTAAGTCGGATAGTAAATCAGACAGTGCTAAGAGTTCAGAATCATCATATTCTGTTTCAACGGCAGTAGCAGGTGTATCTGATTATACAGAAATCCAATATGGTGATGGCACTAATACAGCCGGCGCTTATTACGAAGCAAATGGCAAGAAGATAATTTCTTGGATTAACTTTGAGGGCGGACGTGTTGAAAGAGCTGATTGTGATTTTGACGGTGACGGCTCAATCACAACAAAAGACCTTCTGTATGCAGGTATGTATTTTGGAAAGAAGACTCCTGTATTGGATAACCAAGGTCCCGACAAAGTCAAAATAAAAGCATATTAATTAGCTTTAAGGAATCGACAGATTTAATTCTGTCGATTCTTTTTTTGTTTTATACATTTTATGTAATTTTATTAAACAGTAATAATTGTAACATTCACACAATATACGATAATGAACTGTAAAGAATAAACGGTGTTTTTCTTGAATAGAAATGTTGACTTTTGGTATAAGTTGGTGTACAATTAAAGTATAGAATTATTCATAATAGGGATAATTGTAGCAGGGGGGGAGAGCATGCATATTGGGAAAAAGAAAATCACAATAAGCGCACTTATTGTGGTTGTTTTTGTATCTGTTATTGTTTGGGCTGCAACATCTTACCCAAATGCAGCTATATCATTCAGTGGCATAAAAATGGTGGCTAACGGTTCAACAACACAAGGCTTCGTTGATATATCTCTGAAAAACATTGATTCAACTGCAATATCTTATTGTATTGAATATGATAAAAATTACATAGAGCTTTCGGATGTGGCGACGAATACGCCGATTAAAAACCCTACAACTTCTTCGGGAAGTGTCGGATATTCATATGATATTGCTCATGATTATTTTGAACAAAATACTGATGATTTCCCAATCGGAAGCTTTGGAGACTTTAAGTTACCGTCTATGATTGGTGTAAGTATGCCGATTATAGGTGTTGCAGATGCCGATAACGGCAGAGCAATAATGAACTTCTTACCGCAAGAAGGTACAACTTCTAAATACATAACTGCGGTAAAAGGTCGTGACGAACATCTTATTCTTGCAAACGGTAAAAATTTAAAACTCGGACGATTGAGCTTTTATATAAAAGACCCTGCAAAGTTTGCAAAGCTTTCAAAAAGCGAACTTAAGGATGTTATTAAAATTGTACCGTTTTCGACAATGATTACAGTGCAGGACGATACTATTACAGATGATGACGGTGTTCATATAGGTTATATCGACAGCAGTGACGGAGATGTCAAATGGTACTCAAGAGCTGATAAAAATGTTGAGTGTAATTTTGAGATTGAAGCGGCACTTTCAAATGTTAAGGCACTGAATGAGGAGCTGACAGTTACTTCTTATGACATCTATAAGAATGGTACAACAGATGATTTACTTGATTTCATAAATGATAAAATGTCGATTATATCACTCCGATATGCAGACGGTTCCGAAAGACCGGCAGTGTTTAAGTGGGATAAGACGACAAGCAATCTAAGCTCGATTTCGTGGAATCCAAAAGAAGGTGACTATACGGTTGTTCAAAAATACAATGATGATTTTGATATAACCGTTACAATACATGTGACGCCGATTAATTTGATTGGTTTCACGGCAGAAAATGAGAATTTGACGTATTGGACCGGTGCGGCGGATTATCCTGCAACAATAGACGATTTGAAACTTGCACCAAAAGCAAAACCGATACTTGATAAATATATTCCAAACGGCGGAGTACCGGAGTTTAATATCGGATGGTACCAGCTTAGCACTGAAACATCGCAGCTGCTTGATATACCTGACGATATCAAAAATAAAGTGGTAGGCAAATATACAATTTTGGGACACATTGCGGATATAAACAAAATATCGATTAATTATCCGTGGCTTACAGTAAAGGACAGCTCTGATGTCAACTTTATAAGAAATGTTGTCGATAACGAGAGTGAGCTTCCAAAAGAGTTGGTGGTTGTAAGTGCTGTCACGGCTGATGACGGTACTTTGACAATAACAGTTAAAAATAAAGATGGGAACACAATTCCTGTAGGTACAACATTTGATGTGAGAATGCCGGGCGGAGAACTTATTGATTCTTCAATGTCGGGTTATAATGTTGTTGTAAATGATGACGGAACGGCTACAATTACTGTAAAGGCTGATATTGCAATAGATTCTGAAAAGAAACTTGCACAGATTATAAACCTTGGAAGTAAAGCGGGTAAGTTTGAAATATCATCAACGGAACCGGGAAAAAATCCGGGACCGTATACTGAATTCAGTACAAATCCGAGAAAAAATATTTATTTAGACAGCTATACTTTTGATTATTCGGATTTGCAATCGGCAATGTTTCCTATCAAAGCGGGTGTGAGTTTACCGACAACTGTAACGCTTCCTGTACTTTCTGATTTTGTTGGAACAACATATGATGGATACGACGGTACGGAAATAGGTAAGCTTTCGACCTTCACAGTTGATTCGTGGGATGTTATTGACGGAGACCCTACATTGGTTGGCAGTGTTGTAACTGTAAGGGGTACGCTTTCAACAACGTCATATACAAACTACGGAAATGTTGTAAATGAGAATAATAACACAGTTGAGATTAAGTATTTGGTTGTCAACGGTGATGATAGAGATGAAATTGATGTAATACCCGATTTTACATATGACAAAAAACAAGTTGGGTATGATTATAACGATTTGCAAACAAATTCATTTACTGTTAAAAATATAGGCTCAACCGATATATACGGCTTGACAGCTGCTATTTCTTTGAGTAAAGATGGAAATAAAGAAGCATTTACCATCAGCAAAAAGTTGCCTCAGATTTTACAAAAAGGTGAAAGTGTAGACTTTGATATAACAACTAATATAGGTCTTGATGTAGGAACTTATGAATGTACAGTTTCTGTTATATCAAATGATGGAGTCCTTCGAACGTTTAAAATCTCTTTTGAAGTTACGGAAGCTCCTACATATAAAATAGAGCTTGTTTCTGATAATGTAAATTATGGTAAAGCAGAAACGGACTCGGGATTATATACTGCAAGCGAAGGTGAAGCTGTTTCAATAACAGCAACTCCCGAAGAAGATTGCGTTTTCGCCGGATGGACCTGTGAAACCGGTAATGTGACATTCGCAGACAGCACATTGGCTAATACGACATTTGAAATGCCGGCAGAAAATGTTAAAATAACGGCTCACTTTAAAGAGTCGCTTGGAGCGAAACTCAGAGCGACAGAACTTATGGTTAAAGATACAAATGACAATGATCAGGATTTGCATGATCAGAATTGGAAAAATGTAAAGTTTGACCCTGTAAAACGTGAGTATTATGTTGCAGTGCCAAATAGTGTTGACAAAGTAAAGCTTTGGTTCAAACTTAGAGATGAAGCAAAAAATGCGACGCTGTCTCTTTCGCGTGAACATAATTCTGTAACTGATACATTGACCACGCCAACGGAGGACGCAACGGATAATTATTATAAGTCGGAGGATATAGAGCTTGATGTCAGCCCTGTTGATAACCTACTTACATTGACGATGACATATGATGATCCTAATGACGATCCTGATGAAGGCGAAGTTACAAGGTCGTATAAGATTCACGTTTACAGAAAAATAGAAGAGTCCAAATTGATGAAATTTAATTATGGTAACTCGCCGTATGGCTTGATTATGCGTGATACGGCAATAACGGATAAGGCGACGGCTAAAAATGAATTTGACAAAAATGATTATACATTTACTGCAGGATATACGCCGGCAGGTGCGACAGTGGGTGTAAATTATTGCGGTGAAGCTTGGACGTCGGGTGTGAATTATGATTTGGATGATACAGCATTGTTTGTTTTGAATTCGGGAACTTTTACAGACCCGGGATATGAAAGTGTTATTAATTCGATTGGCGGAGCGGTAACCGATGTCACCAAAAAGATAACGGTTAATGTTTTAACGGAAACAAATGCGGCATATCAAGATGGCGGTTCTACGGATTATTCATCTGTTAATGCACAGACAATCAATTTGCCGTCGAGCGGTACAATATCAGAATTAAATGCGGAACGAATCCGACCTGATAAATATGAACTTGTTTATTCATTTGCAGATTTTGACGGTTCAATCGTTTCAATAAAAAGACCGTTAATCTTGCTTAATACTCTTGGAGATGTCAATAATGATAAACAAGCAGATACAAAAGATGTTTCAAGAATAAGAAACAGATTCAGTGCAGATTTAGCTAACAACACAAATGTTACAGGTTATGATGTTGGCGGATTGCTAAATAGATATCGTATTTGCGATGTAAATAAAGATAGAGCGGTGAATTTGATAGATGCAAATAATATACGTGCTAAAAAAATGATTCAGTTCTATACTAATGATGGAGGTGGTGCGTAATGAATAAGATTCTCAAAAGCTTAGTGTCAGGATTTACGTCACTATCTATGTGTGCTGTATGTATGATTAGTATTCCTGCTACTGCGGATGAATACGAAAATATAGAAACACAGGCAACAAACAGAACTTTATCTGTAGATTTTATGGGCAGAGGTTCTACACCAAATGATGCAAGTCCCGGTAAAGCAGGATTTAGTAAAGATGATGTAAACTTAACCAATCCGCTTGAATTTTGGGTAGGTATCGGCGTTGAAAATGTAAACGATTTACCGTTGTTTACTGACGGTGTTTATTCGTTAGATGTAGCGTTTGAATATAATCCGAATTACGTAAAGCCGTATTGGGATAAAACAACTGCATCTTCAACTGCGGAACAAAGCTGGAATGATGAGTTGGTAAAGGGAAACCTGAGTTCAACAGGCGACAGCAGTGCTTGGTGGGATGATACACAATATGAGATTACATCTGTTCGTGAATGCGATATAGATACTGCGTTAAGTGATAGAGAAAACAGCACAGAAGCTAATCAACGTGCTTTAGACGGCTGGAAAATGTGCTATGTGGGTGTGGTATTTAAAGGGAACTCGCTGTTAAGATTTAAAGACTTGGCAAGTAATTCAAAGCAGTATTTGTTGAAATTGCCTTTCGTTCTTTTGAGTGCTCCCGATGAAACTGCGGCAGACCAGAATCCTACTGTATTGAGTATGGTTCGAGGAGGAGATACGTTTGCTATCGGTTCCGGTAGTGACGGTACAAATCCTTATGCATCATGGTTTGCTACGACACATCCGGCTCCGGATGATACTAACCTTAAAAATTTATTTGATTTCAGTGGCGATATAAGTCTGTTTGGAACAAATGATGCAATAGATAATATAGTTGCGGTAAAACCGGGAGAAACTCCGTCAGATCCGGGAGCGACTCCGTCACCGGATACAACTTATTATTTATCATCGGACAAGACTTTACAAGAAGATAAGTTTAAAGCGGAAACTAAAACGTATTATGTAAGTGTTCCTAATGAAACGGAACAAATCAGAATGGACGTAAGTTCATCCGAAAAACCGACTGTAACTGTTAATTCGGCAAGCGTCAACGTGACAGCATCAGACGCTAAAAAGTATTCGTCAGATTTATTTGATCTTGCTGAATTGGACAAGACTGTAAACGACGGATATAATAATACGGTTACAATTACAGCCGGAGGTACAACATATACGGTATATATCCGTAGATTGCTGAAACCGAAGATTATCTTAAATCCTGGTAATTCTCCGGTTGGTATGATTATGTCTGATAATGTGAAATATCCTACGTCAATTGATAAAGATAATGCAATTGCAGATTTTAAAAAAACACACATTTTTAGTGATGTGACACCAAATTTGAATTACTATACAGATGCGTGGAAAAGTTATGTTGGAAAAGGAGAAGATGGCGGTGACTATAATGGAGATGAAGATTCAACTGCTATGTTTGTATTCCAGCGAGAGGCATTTAAAGACGTCGGATTTGAAGCTTATGATTCTTTAGGCGATACAGTTAATGACAGTGATGTTAGCTTGAAATTAACGATGACATCGTTTAAAGGTGGCTTTGTCAATTATAACAGCAAAGATAAGCCGTCAGATATTACAGAGAATGGGACAGGTAATAATTATCTTTTTGAGGCATTTAAAAATGTTGATATACGTCCTGATGTGTATGATTTGGAATACACCTTTAAAGATCCTATTACAGATGAAGATGTAAAAATGATAAGAAAAATCATTGCAATTTCCAAACGAGGAGATGTTCTTATTGACGCAAATAATACAGTAAACAATCTTGATGCTACCAATATATCAAGTAATATTATTTATTTCCAAAAGGACGATGCTAATTCTTTATATAAATTTAGAATAGCAGATACAGTTACAGATGCAAATAAAACAGTCAATAATATTGACTCCACACAGATAATATCATCTGTTGCTAAAGGTTTATCTCAATTTTATAATAAATTATCATAATGAATAAAGAAAGGAGATTAAAATGAGAAAAACAAGAAGAATATTGTCAATTATATTGACAATCGCTTTAATGATGACAATGGTACAACCTAATATATTTGCCACAGATACTTCTGAAACAAGTGCTGTGAGAGGTAAAATTAATATGGTATATTTAGGTACAACACCATATTCAAAGCCTACAGACCTTCAACATGCGGATACATTGTCACCACAAAAATTACCGGATACAAGTACATGGACTGCTGATGCAACTAATGGTACAGTATTCTGGATAGGTATTACACTTTCGGGAATGAAGACTATGGATACAACGGCTTCTAGTGATGGACTGAAGTCTCACTTCTCGACATTTGCCAATAGTGGTGAATATGATTGGTCGACTGAGGGAGGACTATTTAATATTGCGGCCGGTATAGAATATGCAAGTGAATATATTAAGCCTGCATATGCAAGTGAAGTCCAAATGAAAAATAAGGCATTTTATATTAATACCCTATCGCAATTAGATAAGCATTATGCTAATAATAATTATACAGTGGATGCAGGAACAACTTTCGGACAAGAAATTGCTACGTCGACCGGACGAGAGCCGAATGAGATTGACAGTGCAGACAGTCCTAAACTGTTATATACAAGCTTGACCGGAGCCGGAACAGACTCTAATATATTTGGTTATACAGATGATATTACAGATGATCCGATATATATAATGGCAGTTCCGTTTAGGTTGGTTAAAATGCCGGCAGCTGGTACAAAAGTAATTCAAATGGCATTGAATCAATCTAACTTTGTTTTGCAGACTGGTTCAAGTCAGGATTTGCTTTGGGGAGCGCAATGGAACGCAGATAGAACTATAACTCCTAGTAATAACTTAAAGAACCACTTTGATTATGAAGGTGATTTAGCTTTATTCCCTAAAAAATGTTCAGTTAATTTCTATAATGATGATACATTAACTGCTCCGGCAGTTAAGACTGTGTCGGTTGCTCAAGGTAATACTATATCGACAGATGATATTCCTACAGATGCAGATTTTTCACCGTCAACAGGAATGTATTTTAAAGAATTGAGATATACAACATCAACAACAGCAAATCCTACATCGGATCCTGTATTTGATTCAAATACAACGGTTACAGATGATATCAATGTGTATGCGGTATATGAAGCAGGTCACACGGTTACATTCAACAGTAACTATCCATCAGGTACACAGACAACCAAGGATGTTACAGTATCACCAAAAGCCGGTGCAACGATTGCTGAAACGCAAAAACCAACAGTTGGTACATCAAGCGATGACTTTGAAATACCTGCTGGTTACACGTTTGGGGGCTGGTTTACACAAGCAAACGGTGGCGATGAAATCGTATTTGATGATGGTACAAATACTTCATCTGCAACTGACGTTTCTTCAATCACCGATGTTTATGCTCATTGGGTACAGAATGTAACAGTAACATTCCATGAGAATTATGGACAAACAGAAAACACAACAAACAAAATAATTAGTGCCGGTTCAAGTTTGAAATCAAGTGATATTCCGACATTTACAAGAGCAGATTATGCGTTTAAAGAATGGAATACAAAAGCAGACGGCTCAGGCACTACATACTCAAATACACAATTACAGGCAGAAACAATTTCAAGCAATACTGACTATTATGCAATGTGGACACCGGAGAATCCGGACAATGCAGTAACATTGACATTTAGTCCTACAGGATGTGACGCACAAGTAACACCTGCATCTATGACGGTTGTCAGAGGTGATACAATTTACGCATATCAGATGCCTACTCCGACAAAGACGTCAGCAACAGGTGATGCATACACATTTAACGGTTGGTACGGAGCGGCTTCAGAATCCGATACTACTGATAAAGCACCATTTACTTTAACAGATAATAAAACGGTGTATGCACATTGGACATATGCAGGCAGAGACCAAGTAACTGTAACATTTGATTATGACGGTGCAACATCACCTACTGCTCCGACAACTATAACTGTCGGTAAAGGTGATTCGATTGGCGATGCAATGCCAACAACACCGGTGAAAACAAATTATACTTTTGATAAGTGGGTAAATACAGCCGATAATTCAGATTTTGATAAGACAACAACAGTAAATTCAAATATAACGGTAAAGGCAACATATAAATCTGATATTACTGTAAACTTTAACATTAACGACGGAACAACTCAGGCAACACCATTTGCTACAGACAAAGGTGCACCTTCAAAATCTTATACAGCACCTTCAGAACCTACAAGAGCAAATTATACATTTGTAGGATGGAATACAAAGGCAAACGGTTCAGGTAAATTCATTACTGCAGCTGATTACGCTACATTAAATGATGTTTCAACAGCTGCCGGTGGAACAAATCCGGTAGAATTGTATGCATACTGGGCAGATGCTCCTGTAACACCGGGTAAATTACCGGGTAATGAAACACCTAATGATAATGGTGTAAAAGTTACATTTGACAGTAATGCATCAGGAAGTGCTTCATCAACAGTAACGGATGCAAATCCGAAGTATGTATATCCGCATCTTGGAGATGCTCTTGGTACATTGATGCCGGAAGCTCCTACAAGAACAAATTATAAGTTTGTAGGATGGAATACAAAAGCAGATGGCTCAGGTACAACATTTACAGATGCAACAGCAATAACAACAACACTTGACGGTGTAACGGCTAATGGAAGCAAATACAACTTGGTTGTATATGCACAGTGGGATATTGCTGATAATGTTGATGCTAATGATAAAGTAACAATAACATTTAATGATAACAAAGACGGCAACGGTGGTACAAACATTAAGACCGTAACAATTTTCAAGGGTGACTCTCTTGGCTATGATGTAACAGCACCGACCAACAAAGGTTATACGTTTGATAACTGGTATGAAGGTACAGTAACAGGCGGTTCATTGTCAATGACAACTACGGCATTTGACAAGACAAAGCCAATAAACAGTAATACTGATTACTATGCAAAATGGCTGTCGGATATTACAATCAGATATGATGTAAATGGTGGTGTAGGTACATATAATGACGTTGTGGGTGCGCCTACAGCAAACTATACAGATCCTGCACAGAATCCTACAAAAACAAATTATGTATTTATAGGATGGAATACTAAACCTAACGGATCAGGTAATTTTGTTACTTCAGCAAAATATCCTACATTGAATGATGTTTCTCTTGCGGCACAAGGCAGTGAGGCATCAGCTCCTACAACAGTAACATTATACGCATATTGGGCAGCTGCAAATGTAAATCCGGGAGAAAATGTTATTCCGGATGATATTCCTAAGAACAATGGTGTAAAGGTTACATTTGACAGTAATGTTACAGGAAACAAAACAAATGCAGCAGTGACAGATGCAAATCCAAAGTATGTATATCCATATCTTGGTGATGCACTTGGCGATATGATGCCAAATCAACCAACAAGAACACATTATGTATTCAAAGGTTGGAACACAAAAGCTGATGGCAGCGGTGTAACTGTTGATTCGACAACAAAAATAGACCAAGCGACACTTAAGGATGCACTAAAGGAAATTGCAGGTACAAATACTGCATATGAAACAACATTGTATGCACAATGGGATATAGATCCTTCAGTTCCGACATCTGACAAAGTTAATGTTACATTTAACAAGAACTTGGATCTTAAGGGTAATGACACATCTCCTCGTGTAGTTACTCTATACAAAGGTGATTCAATCGGATACGATATAACAGAACCAACAAACGGTACATTTGAATTTGACGGCTGGAAGACAGCGTTTGACGGTACCGGTACTAAGTTTGATAAGGATACAAAAATAGACGCTGATAAAACTTATTATGCAACATGGTTTAAGTATTTGAAGGTTGAGCTTGTAAATGCAAATGCTGAATATACAGGACAAGTTATTTCGCCTAAGTACAATATTTATCAAATTAAATATGATGATGCAAGCAAAACTACATATACAAAAGTAGCGGACAGCGATATTGCAAAAAATGAAACGCTTCCGGCAGGCTTTACTGCAACTGTAACAGATAAGAATAATCTTGCAACAACAATTCAAAATGTTGGTGTTTATACAATAGCAATTTCTATTGATAATGCCGGAACTTATGCAAACGGTTATAAAATCGGTGTACAGGATTCAACATTTGAAGTAACATCAGCAAAACTTACAGTAAATGTAGATCCTGATACTCAAAAACAAAAAGCAGGTTCATCTCGTAAGGACCCTGTTGTCACTGTAGTTGATGCTTCAGGCAATACAGTCGGAAAAAGCGAATATGACATTAAGTATTACACATGGATCGACGCAGGTGCTACTCCTGACGGAAATATTCAGAAGAGTGAATTAAGTGAAGTTACTGACATTACAAAGGTTGGTAAGTATGTAGTTGCTGTTGAATTAAAAGCTAATTCAAACTATGTTATTGATTCGGTTAAGTCAACAACAACAGAAGCGGTATTACTTTATGATGGTAAGACAACAGGCTATGCTGAATATACAGATGCCAAAGTTGGCGGAAACATTGTTTATGAAGTACTTGCAAATGACCCTTCGATTAAAGAAATAAAAGCTAATTCTGTCAAGGGTTCAACAGTTGATTCAACTGCATTACCGTTTAAGGATAGCCAGTATAAGAATGATGTAGCATTTGATAATGCTGAAACTCCTGCAATTAAGGATTATTATGTAAGAGTTCCGGATGTTGATGCTGATAGCATTCAGTTTAATGTAACACTTACAAATCCTGATACTACAACAATAACAGCATCAGACGGTACAACTCTTACACCTACAAAGAATGGTGACGGTACATACACAATTAAGGCTCCTCTTACAAATAAGGGACAAACTGAAAATACTATCACTATTACAACAAAAGCAGGTACAGATAAAGATGCACCGACTCTAAAATATACATTCCATGTTCAACAACTTGTGACACCAAAAATCACTTTGAACTATGGTAACTCACCGGTTGGTGAAATTATGAAAGATACATCAATTACGGATAAAGATGCAGCAATAAATGATTTCAAATCAACACATATATTTAGTGGTGCAACATCTAATTTGAATTATTATACAGAAGCTTGGTCATCTTATGTAACAGGTAATACAGTTTATAACGGAGACGAAGACCCAACAGCAATATTTGTATTCCAAAGAAGTGATTTTAGAGATGTTGGATTTACAGCGACAGACGCATTGGGACAAACTGTTAATTCTAATGATGTAGATATCACATTGACAATGACATCATTTAAGGGAGGATTTGTAAACTACGATAGTACAGACCAACCAAAAGATGTAACTGCAAACGTAAAGGGAAATAATTATTTATTTACTGAGTTTACACAATATGATATCAGACCTGATATATATGATATGAAATATTCATTTATAGACTCTGTAACAGGTGACAAAGTAGAAGAAACAAGAAAAGTAATCGCTGTTTCAAATCGTGGTGACGTGTTCATAGATGCGAATAAGACCGTAAATAATATCGATGCTACTAATATTATCAGTAATAATGCATATTTCTTAAAGAGCAGTGTAAACTCTTTGTACAAGTTTAGAATTGCAGATACAGTAACTGATGCAAACAAGGTTGTAAATAATATCGATGCCACAGAGATTATTTCAAAGGTTGCAGTAGGTCTATCTCAATTTTATAATAGATTACAATCAAAATAATAAAAAGAGGGAGATTAGTTTATGAAGAATTTAAGAAAAATTATTTCAACTTTTTTGGCACTGTCAATGATTTTAACATTGATGGTACCAAATGTGTTGGCAACTGATACTTCAGAGTCCAGTACATCGCGTGGCAAAATAAATATGGTGTATTTGGGAACTGGAACAGGAAAAAGCACAGATACATTATCTGAACAAGCAATTCCGGATACATCGGAATGGACTGCCGGAGCAACTGACGGAACTGTATTTTGGGTTGGTCTTTCATTGTCTGATATGAAGAAAATGGATGCAACAGCTTCAGCTGATCCCGGAAGAACATCACATTTTTCAGATTATGCAAATGCAGGTGCATATGATTGGGCCGGAGCCGGTGGTATTTTTAATATCGCAGCAGGTATAGAGTATGCCAGTGAATATGTAAAGCCGATATATGTCAGTGACGCTCAGATGAAAAATAATGCTTACGAACCGGCTGTTATGAAAAAATTAGATAACAGATATAACAATTATACATGGGACGTAACAAATATTGCGGCTGATGTGGGAGGTGCAAACGGTAGAGAAACTTCTGCAATTAAGACTGAGGACAAGCCTAAGCTACTATACACAAGTATCACAACATCAGGAGATATAACTTCGAATATATTCGGTTTCACGGATGACTTGAATAATGATCCTGTATATATCTTAGCAGTACCATTTAGATTAATAAAGAAACCGGCAGATGGAACAACAGTTGTTCAGGCTGCTTTGAATCCGGCAAACTTTGTTATTCAAACCGGTTCGAGTGTTAATCCTAATTGGTTGGCTCAATGGAATGTAGATAGAACAATTACACCGGAAAGTAACCTAAAGAATCACTTGGATTATACCGGAAATCTTAATTTATTCCCTGCAGGAGCAGCTAAGAAGACAGGTATTTCTGTTAAATCAGGTACATTTAAGAGTACTCAATATGTAGGTGCAACATTTGATTCAGGTGTTACAATGCAATTTGACTACGACGATGGTTCACACGCAGACCTTGGTACAAGTGATACTGTTACATATAAGTATGGTGCAGCAGGTATTACAACAGCAGACAATGCAGGCTTGACAGTTGTTCCTACAACACTTACATCAGCAGTGAACGGTAAGCACATATATGCAATCGTTGGTAACTTTATATGCGACCTTGGTGCATTAACAGTTAGCGACGTTAAGACTACAAAGGTTGAAGTAGTAAGCGGAGCTCCTACAACTGCTTATGACGGTACAGCAATTAACTTCAAGGATTTGGTTGCTAAAATAACAAAGAATAATGGCGACACAGTTACTGATATTAAATTTACAAACTTTGAAAATGCCAGTAATGGCTTGGCAATTTACAAATCTAATGCTGATGGCGACGTTCTTGCACAAGTAACAGATTCAGACAAATATACTCACGGCTCAAACTACTTTGTAGTAGCTGTTAAGAGTGATACAGCAGTTAAGAGTTCTGTATTTACAGTAACATCAGATTATGATGATATTACAATTTCAGCATCAACAAACAATACTGCTAAGACATCATACAACAAAGATGATAACTTCGACCCAACAGGTATTGTTGTAAAAGCTAAGAAAGCATCAGAAACAACAGGTGCTGATGTAGCATATGATAACTTTGACAGCAATTACAAAGTTGTAATTGCAACAAGCGAAACAGAAGCTAAGACAGCAACAGCTGTAACAGCAAGCACAAAGATTACAGAAGCTATGCTTGATGGTAATCACAAGGTTTACGTTGTTTACACAAATGCAGGTAGCAATACACAATCTGTAGTTTCAGTTGCTACACTTGGTGCAAAGAAGATTACAGGCGGATCACTTACAGGTGGTAAGACAGCTTACACATATGGTGATAAATTTGATACAACAGTTAAGTTTACACCAACATATGATGACGGTTCAACAGGAACAGAAATATCATTTGATAAATTGTCAGCAGCAGGTATTACAGTTAAAATCGGTGATACAGTAGTTACTGCTGATACAGTAATAACTCCTGCCATGAAAGACAAGACAGTTGACTTCGTATATGACAGCTCAAAAGCTCCTGTTAAATCAAACCCGATAACAGTAGCTAAAAAGACAATTAAGTATTCAGTATCTAATACTAAAATCACAAAGGTATACGACGGTAATACAGATGCTTCGATCAGTACACCTCTTCCTACAATTACAAGAGAAGCATTGGTAGGAACAGATACATGCACACTTACAGGTACATTTACTTTTACAGATAAGAATGCAGGAACAAACAAGGATGTTAAACTGACAATCAACGAAAGAACGCTTTCAGATGATATCAAGGCTAAGTATTCATTCGTTCCGGACGGAACAACAGTTCTTACCAACGGTGTACTTGCAGCGAAAGCTGAAATCACAAAGAAGGCACTTACACTTAATGCCGGTGTTATAACAGGTCTTTCAACAAAGGCTGATCCTAATGCTACAGCTGATGTAACAAAAGACGGTTCGTTGGTACTAACAACGACTAACTCAAACTTAGTTGACGACGATAATGTAACAGTTCCATATACATACACATTCGCAAAGGACGATGTAAAGACAGCAGGTAATGATAAGAATGTAACAATTACACTAAAAGATCTTACAGGTGCAGATAAGGATAACTATACATTTGATAAGACACAAGTTACAACAGCTAAGGGTAATGTAACTCAAGAAGCTTTCTCAGATATAGAAATTTCAGGTCCTACAAAGGTAACATACACATATCCTGAGTTGACACCTGACTTGAGTGACTTGGTAGTTAATGCAGTATATGGTACAGGTACTTCGGCAATAAAGGTTCCTGTTACAAACTACAAGCTATTGGATAAAGACGGTAACGAATTTGATAAGACTGCAAAGCTTCCTTATGGAGATACAGTAATAACAGTATCATACACAGAAGGCGTAGCAACAAAGACTAAGACAATTACTCTAACAGCAAAGAAAAAACCAATCAAACTTTCAGACATCACATTTGAGGCATCAAAAGCATATGGTGATAATAATGTAAATGCATCAGCAACATTACCAACAGATGCTATTGTAGCTACTGATGCTGATAAGGTTAAGCTAACATTTAAAGCTGAATTTGCTACACCTGAACAAGTTGGTGACGCTCAAAAGGTAACATTCTCAGACTTTAAGTTCGCTAAGGTCGGAGAAGGTGAAGAAGATGTATCAGGCAACTATGTATTGGTTAAAGATGACGGTAAAACAGAAATAGATGCAAATACGACAGTTGAAGGAACAGGTAAGATTACTCAAGGTACACAAGTGGCTCCTGTAGCTCCAACAGTAAGTGTTAACCAAAAGACAAACAACATTGTTGTAGCAGGTCCTTTGGGTGATAATATTGAATATTCAATTAACGGAACAGATTGGCAGACAGGAACAACATTTACAGGTCTTGAAAATGGTAAGGCATATACTGTTTCTGCAAGATATAAGGCTACAGAAACACTTGCAGCATCTCCTGCATCAACAGCAGACGCTACAACATACAAGAACCACCTTGTAGTTTACAAAGTAAATACTTCAACAAGCCCACTTGCTGAAATCTATACAAACGAGACATCAGCAACAAGTGATAACGATATTAATACAAAGATTCTTACAGCTAAGCCAAGCAAGTTCAAGGCATACTTCACAGATCTTGCAGGTAAGACAGCTATTACATATCCATTCACACTTTCAACAGAAACTACACTTTATATGTCTCAAACAGCCGGCGGCGGTGGCGGCGGCGGACGCAGCGTATCAATTAAACTTGATAAGGATACTGTTTCCGGTGTTGTAGGTGATAAGATTAAAGTTACAGCTACTGTAGCAGGCTCAACAGCTAAACCAACATGGACATCATCAAATGAAGATGTAGCAACTGTTGACGAAAACGGTAACATCACATTGGTTGGTAAGGGTACAGCAACTGTTAAGGTTAAGGTTAACGGCATAGTTAAGAATATTCCTGTAACTGTTAAAGAAGCTACAGCAACACCTGTACCAACAGTTAAGCCGACAGAAGCACCTGTAATCAACACAGAATATACAAAGCCATACGCTTCAGGTTATGATGACGGTTCATTCCTACCAAATAACAACATCACAAGAGGCGAACTTGCAGCTATGATTGCAAGACTAAGCTATGGTGACGATCTACCTGACGGTATGTATCAAGCATCATTCCCTGACGTTGATTCAGACGCTTGGTTCAACAAGTACATCGGTTATCTTGAAGATAAGGATGTATTAAGCGGTTATGAAGACGGTACATTCAGACCTATGGATACAATCACAAGAGGCGAAATCAGTGCAGTTATCGCAAGAGCTCAAAGATATGATTTGATTTCATACAATAACATCTTCACAGATGTAACTGAAAATGATTGGGCTAAGGATTACATTGAAACTCTTGCTGACAAGAATATCGTTTCAGGTTATGAAGACGGTACATTCGGTCCATATTCACCGCTAACAAGAGCTGAAGCTGTTGCAATTATCAACAGAGTTCTTGTAGAATCAACACCAATCGTAACATTTACTCCTAATGACATTGCAGGTCACTGGGCAGAGGCAGACATTCTTCTTGCAGTAAATGAAAGAATGGTTGGCGCAAATGCAGTAGTTCCTACAGTAAAACCGGAAGAAACTGTTGCTCCTGAAACAACAGTAACTCCTGAAGAAACTGTTGCTCCTGAAAAGACAACAGCTCCTGAAGCAACTCCTGCTGCTTAATAAATATCGAATTATAATAAATGCGATAAATAAAGCAATGTAATGACACAGGGCGGTTATCGCCCTGTGTTATTGCATTTCCAATGGCATTGTCCGTATCTTTGGACAATGCTTTCGGAAATGCAATAACAATTAAAATAATAAGCTGTGTAATTGATTTAACGGAAAAGAGGTGTAATAAATGAAAAAAATATCTGCATTTTTGATTATAATGATAGCAATGCTTATGGCAGGTGTATGTGCTCATGCGGCTGACTTTAGTGTAGATACAACGTCGCTTCCTATGGGTGAGGCATATAAGCCGTACTCAGCACAAATAACAATGAGCGGCGGAAGCAATGACGGATATAGTTTTGAATTTATATCGGGTTTTAAACCAACAGGTCTTACTGTCAACGAGGACGGTTCAATAACGGGTACTCCGACAAGTGCCGGATATTATGCTAATATGAATATCCGTATAAGTAATGTAGACGGTACATACAGAGATGTTACATTTAAGATTAATATAAGAGCGAGATCTATCAAGATTAATGTAACTGCTCCCAAGAATATTATATATGACGGAAACAGTTATACAGCGACAGTTAAATGTTATGATTTGAACGGTGGCGAACTGACAGACGCTGTACCGATTATAAGATACGGTAAAGATAATCTTTCGTCTGTAACAGATGCCGGAACATATTATATTGATGTTTATGTATCGGGTTGTATCATATCGGAACGTGAGGGTGATACGCATATTCAAATTGAACGTCAAGGTGCGTCAATTTCATTAAGCGGTGACAAAGAATATCAATATGACCAATTACCTCACCCGCTTACGGCAGCTGACGTAACGGTAACACCGCCTGCGGCAGGATATGTTATTGAGTATAGCAGAAACGGTGGTGAATACACAACCGATGTGCCTGTTTCAAGCGGTATATATACTGCAAGGGTGCATACAACAAACCCTAACTATGAAACGGTATATGACGAATGTATAATTAAAATCATAGGTGAAAAGGTAAACTTTACGGTAACAAATACATCGTTTACATATGACGGAAACAGTCATAAGGCAACTGTTTCTTCTGATCCCGCAGACATTGGATATAAAGTTACATATACTAATTCAAAGGGTGAAACTGTAGAAAATCCGACCGATGCAGATGTTTATATGATAACAATTACACTTGATAATGATATAGTGTATTCAATCGGAAATGATTATGATAATAAACTTACAATAAGTCCGCAATCGGGTCACTTTACAACGGATGAAAGCTGGGTATATGACGGAAAGACGCACAAACCGAATATGACGGTTGACGCACCGTATGATGACAGTAAATATACAATAACATACCGTAAGCAAGGTACAGAAACTGACTTGACTGAAATTACGGATGTCGGTGTATATGATATAATAATTACTTTCCCGAACGGCAACTATATTGCAGATGAAACATCATCGAAAACAATAACGGTTACGCCGAAAACAGTTAATTTTACGGTTACAGACAATGTAGTTGATTATGACGGTAACGAACATACCGCAAAGGTTACACCGACTGAAGCTTTGGCATCGGATTTGTATTCCGTAAAATACGTTAAACGTGATACAGAAACAAAACTTAACAGTGTTACAAATGCAGGTGTGTATGATATAGTAATTGAACTTGCAAACAGCAACTATACTTTAGACGGTTCTTTCAGTGCAACAATGACTGTTAATGTTACATATACATTTAATTTGGGTAATTCACCGGCTGCTATGATTTATAAGGATACGACGCATGATGCGGAATGGCAGAAAGAAGCGTTGGATTACCTAAAGGCAAATCACAAATTCAGTGAAAACTATTTGCCGAAGGACTGCAGTGCCGATATTACATATAATCCTATAAATAACATTGATGCAGACGGTAACGAATATACTGTAATAACAAGCGGTCTTGATAAATTTGTTGATCCGGGCGTGAATATAAATGACGGTTCGACATCTGATACTATAAAAGGAACGGTTAATGCCGTATCAGGAGTAGAAGGCTTGTATAAGGTTACATATCAAATCAACGATTCAACTATGGAGAGATATTTGTTAGTTGTGGACAGAAGAATAGGTGATGTCAACAGTGACGGCGCAGTAAACGGTATTGATGCAAATAATCTTGTTGGTAAGGATGCTGATGCGAACGGCGTAAAACAAGCGCGTATTTGGGATGTAAACAAGGATGGCAGGATTGACAATAATGATGTTAATGCAATCAGAAACAGATTCTCTGTAAGATTGGAAGCTTATTATCCTTGGTTATAATTTGACATTGGAGTTATGATGAAACAATTTTGGAGTTGATTTGTCATAACTCTTTTTTGTTAAAAATATTGAGAAACGGTGTTAAAAACAGTCGTTTTCAGTGTATAATATTGACAATTTCAAGTGCTTTGTGGTATTATAAAATATATAATAAGGATAACTATACATTGTTAAGATATATGAAAAGAGGAATTAAAATGAAAAGAAAAGCTGTTTCTATAATATTGGCTTTATCAATGCTTTTACCGACATTGAATTTTGCGGTGTCGGCTGATGAAATCAAAACAGAAATCAATTCGGAGCAGACTGAGGTTTTGGCAACTTCATCTCCGAATGAAAAAAGTACGGAAGAAAATATAGCGGCTACAAACGTACCGTTGGATAATTCAACGGATACTGTAAATATAAATAAAAATGATGTTGCACCTATGACAGGCGGAACAGATCTAAGTTCAGATTTACAAAACGGTGATGTGACAATTAATACAGACGGTACATATTATATCGGTTCTGTTGATGTTACAAATATTGTGACGGTAAAAACAGGTGTAAAGGCGGATTTGACGGTTGAAAATGTAACGATGACGTCTGCAACAAGTTCGCCTATTATAATTGAATCCGGTGCAGTTGTTAATTTACACATAAACGGCACAAATACCGTTATTGCTAAAAAAAACGGTAAGGCAGGTATTAATGTTGCAGCAAATAGTATAGAGTCGGATTATTCGATTTTGACTGTTGACGGTGATGGTATTCTTAATGTAACAGGTACTGCACAAGCATCGGGAATCGGTGCGAATCTAAATCAATTACATGGTAAAATTATAATAAACGGCGGTACTATTAATGCTGTCGGAGGAATGAAAGGTACAGCTATAGGCGGAGGTATAAGAACATCTGGTAATGTCAGCGGATGTACAATAGAAATAAACGGCGGTATCATAAATGCAAGTGCAGGACGATACGGAACAGCCATAGGCGGTGTGGAGCGTCAGTCTAATGCGGAGATTATCGTAAATGGCGGATATATTAAAGCAACAGCCGGTGCTTCGGTGACTTATTCCATAGGACCGGGAAGAATGACTCCCACAACAGAACAATTTGGTGTAAATAATATATACATAAACGGCGGCAGTGTAGATGGTACGTTCAGAAGCACAGATTATGACAAAGTTCAAGATAAGTATGGAAATAAACTTAAACAAGTAGTTCTGACCATGCCGGATGCAGTTGAAATGGCAAATAAAGAAGTTACTGTCGGCTCATGGAAAACAGTAACAGACAGCGAAGCAAAGCTGTATGTATATGTAACAGAAGGTACAACAGGCTATGCCGTAACATATGCCGGTAAAATATATCGTACAGACGATATAGAAAACCAAACAACACTGACAGAATATTCGGGTTCAGACTGTACATGTACAGATGCAAATTCATCAATTAAATTATCTGTACCTGATGAAATAACTGTAAATAAAATTGTCGGACAGACAAAAATCAAATTAACAACTGATTTTGAAAAATCAAGTGACTGTACTTATCCTACTCATATTCTTAATTGTACATATACATTAACAACAGCTGACGAAAATGAAACAGCAATAAGCAGTGATTTGGCAGAAGTTGTGGACGGATATATAGTTGCACATTATAAGCAGGGAACTCATAAAATTCGTGTTAAGGTAACAGCAACTTTAAATGGATATATTTTTAATAATTCAAAAGATATTTCTTTGACGGGTGATGATAAATCGCAGTTTGATATTTCAAAAGGAAATATCAAAATAACAAAAAACAATGATAATAACGATATGGTAACAGTTACGGTTGGTACAACAAGCTATGATATTCCAAAGAATATGGAAATATATATAGTTCAATCAACAAGTCAAACAAGTAATGTAATTGAAGTGGTACAGGGTGCAAATCCTACCATTGTTTTAGATAATATTAATATTTTATCTCGTTCATCTATAAACAATGCATTGACGATAGGTGACGATGTTGAGCTGACCCTTAGACTGAAAGGCACAAATAAAATTGAGTCACAATCTGTAAATCTTGCGGCGGTAAGAGGTATAACGGCTACTTCAAAACTTATTGTTGAAGATTCGGGTGATAATGACGGTGTTATAACATTTAAGTCTGCAAACGGCGCCGGTATCGGAGATATGAAGCAATTTACTGTAAACAGCGGTACTGTATATGCTTATGGCGGAAATGGTGGTGCCGGTATCGGAGGCGGTAAGGACGGTTCGGGTATCAACGTACTTATAAACGGCGGTAATGTTTACGCATATGCCGATGATGATTCTGAAAGTAATGCGGCAGGTATCGGAGGCGGTACAGGCAGTGCATCTGGAACAAGCGGCCGAGGCGGAAATGTCATTGTAAACGGCGGTTATGTTAAAGCTGTCGGTAACGGCTCAGGTTACGGCATCGGTAACGGTGGAAATAAGACTCCGTACGGCGCTATTACAATCAATGGCGGAAGTGTAGACGCAACTCTCGGAACAACACCAAATAATGACCCATCATTTGATGCGTTTAATAGTTCCGGAACAATTCCTGCAACTAAGTATAATCAGTATTTGGTAGAAACAACGGTTGACGGAATAACAGATGAGCAAGATGTTGAATACTCACTTGTTTCTGATAATGATACAGGTGCAGAAAAGAAAATAAAAACACGTACAGACAAAAACGGTAAGTTGTATTTGTATGCAAATGCCGGAAATCAATGGATTCGTGTATATAAAAACGGTACAACATATTACAGATATTCAAAAGTTGATTCGATGTCAAAGAATACATTTAATTGTACAAACAATACAGAGATAAGTGTTTCTTCTTTCAAAATTCCGGGTCAAATCGGGGATACTGTTATAGATAATGAGAACAGGGTAATCTCTGTAAAAGTACCTTATAACATCATATTGAAAAACATTACACCTAACATAGAATTTATCGGTGCATTTACTCAAAAAGATGCAATGAAATTTAATAATACAACATCAGCAACGTATAAAATAACGGGTAACGATAAGAGTGAAGTGACATATACTGTAAATCTTACTTTGGATTCAGAACATACCGAAAAGCAAGCCGATGTTTATGATGTTTCAAATGGCAGTGTTTATGTAACTGATCTTTATGTAACCTATGGCGGTGTACAATATAAAACCAACGATTTAGGATATGTAATAACGGGAACAACAACAGAAAATATAGTTAACCTTGATTCGGCAACGAAACTTCCGCCTGTTACATTGAAGAATCTTGATATAAAAATGTCTAATTCGGCTACTCCGATAAATATTATGGGAAATGTTGATATAACAATAGACGGTAACTGTACATTAAGATCAATGATGGGTAATGCCATTTCTGTAAAAAATTCATATTCAAACAATCCACAGCCTACTATAAAATCAACAGAAACAAATCCACTTGCCAATCTGCTTGATGTTCAAGGCGGAATAGGTGCAAATGCAGTAAATACCGAGGCGAATACGAAGCTGACAATAACAGGTGTACCGACAAATCTTACTGCTGTTACCGGAACTGCAGTCGGTGGTGACGGTGATTTTATTACAGACAGCAAGACGTATATTAATATTGCCGAAAACAGTACATCAACAGTTAAAAATGCGAACGGAGATAATCTTTATCAAGTAAAAGCAACATTGAATGGTGCAAAGGGAACAGAAAATATTTGTACATATGAAGATACAGATTATTATATTGGCGACGACCATATATTGTGCTTAATGGTTCCTAACGGTTCATATAATATGAGTGTAGGCTATAGCGAAGATGATTATTCAGGTACAATAGAAGTTGACAGTGCAATGGCAGAAGGAATTTTATATTCCGTATATGTAGAGTCGGTTACTTATGACAGCTCGCAAAAAGACAATAAAGGCGGTAAAGTTGACTTTACTGTTAAAGGTGTGTCAATTATAGGCAACGTTAAAATAAGAGTAAAGAGCCTGGAGGATATTCCTCTTGTTTTGGAAAGTGACGTTATTAAAGACTCAGACGGCAATTATGTTGCGTCGATAACTCTTCCGGAAAACCAAAGTGCAGAAAAACCTGTTGTCTATGAAGTATATTATGTTGTTAAAAATAAAGAAACAAAACTTAAAAATAACTTAATAGTCGATTATGATAAAAGTGTGTGCAGTATAACGGATTTTGAAATAGACGGTCAGCTTGGTCAAAGTACAATTTATGAATCGGAAGACAGTCATACAATCACGGTTTATATGCCATATGATCATGAGTATCAAGATTATTATACGCCTTCAAAACTTACATATATCGGCGGAAGAATTTCAAATGACCAAGGTAAACCGATACAATATACTGTTGATATAAACGGCTATGCGAGAACAAAATATACGGTAACTGCTCAAGACGGTACAACGACTGCCGATTATATGATTAAGATATATAAAGAGGCAACTCCGGTGATTACATCTCTGAGCCTTAGAAACCCAACATCAAGTGCGGCTTCTACCGTTACGGTAAAAATAATCGGACGTGCATTGAGCAGTATAAAGAATGCGGAAAACGAGAATAACAGAAAGGTATATATTTATTCTGATGACGGACTTGATCCTGTCGAGGCAACATATGACCTTGTAAACGGTGTTGATACATATACGGCAGAAATCAATATTCCTGAAAATACAAGCGATACAGAGGATAAAATATATACATTGAAAGCTAAAATCGGCGATACCGAACAAACAAGTGTTAATTCAACTATACGAGTCCCGAGAAAAGAGCGCGGACTTATCGGTATAAATGATTTTACAATCAATAATCAAATAGGCGATACAAAAATATCGGGCGAACAAGGTAAAAATATAAGCATTACAATGCCTTTTGACGCGGATATTACATCATTGCTGCCGAATGTTGAGCTTGAAGATATGTATGCGACATATTCGCCGGCTACAGAGCAGGACTTTACATCTGATGTAGTTTATACGGTTACAGCGGAGGATAAGGTTACAACTAAGGATTATACTGTTCATGTTGAAAAACAGGCAGCACCTCAAGTGAACAGCATAACGTTTGAAGACCCTGAACAAAACTCGGAAAGCAGAGTACAGGTTCTGATTAACGGTGATAATCTTGATAATGCGGCAAATGCACTAAACCATGAAAAAACAATTACCGTAAGTGCAAAACTTGTAAGCGGCGAATCTGAAGGAAGCAGTATATCAATTGCAATCGCACAGGTTGACGAAACCGGTAATTACATTGCTACGCTTAATGTTCCGAAGAATGATAATGATACAAAGAGAGTTTATGAATTATCTGTAAGTGTTTGCGGTGAAAAACAGGATTTGTCTGGAAATACAACACTTACCGTTCCGGAAAGAAAGTCGAACAGAAAAGAATTGACAGATTTTGTTGTTTCGGAAAACCAAAGTGAAATTTCAAGAAACGGAAATAAGTTGTACTTGTATGTACCGTACAACACGAATTTAAACAATGTAATACCTAAAGTAAGTCATACAGGTGTATCATATACACCTACAGACGCACAGGATTTGAACAGTACAAAAGAATACACCGTCATTGCAGAGGACGGAACAAAAAATGTATATCAAATCAATGTATTGAGAGAAGGCGTTGCAAAGGTAAACAACGTAAACATAAATCAACCTAAAACATTTAATGATACTGATATAACAGTTGATATAACAGGTCAGTTTATACCGTATTTAAGAGATGATGAGGTTAAGGATACAATGGAGGTTGTTGCAGTACCTCGCGGTGACGGAGAAACTCAAAAGGTAATGCTTGAATATGACGGCTACGGAGGTCATGCAATCGGTAAAGTTACATTACCTCAAAATGATACAAGTGAGGATAAGAAATATGACTTTAAAATAACGATTAACGGCAGAGAACAGCAAATCGGTTTGTCGGGAATTGTTACAGTACCGCGTAAAGAAAGCTGTAGAATTACAGGCTTTAGAATTAACAACCAGACTAAGGACGCCGAAATCAATGATGACGACAATACAATAACATTATATATGCCTTATACGACTGATTTAACGGCGTTGACGCCTAAAGTTGATATAGACGGTAAGGATTACACACCAAAGGGAACACAGGATTTCACAAACCCTGTACAATATACCGTGACAGGTGACGGAGGTGTTTCAAAAACATATACTGTAACAGTTAAGCGTTCGGGTATGCCGACAATAACAAGTGTATCGGTTTCAAATGCTCCCGAAACATTTAAGGGCAGTGATGTTAAGGTTGAAATGTCAGGTATTTTCAACGAAAGTATGAAAGTTTATGCCGTATCAGAGGACGGAAAGAGCAAGATTGAATGCCATGATGCAGTTGTCGGCGATGTAACGGACGGTTTCAGAAGTGCGTCTGCAAGTATAACAATGCCTGAAAATGATGATACTGAAAATTCAAAGAATTATACATTGGTATTTGATGTTGACGGATTTGAAAATGTATCGTATGTTCCGCTAAAAACTGTTACAGTTCCGAGACGTAAGACGAGGACTATAACTAATTTCTATGTTCAAAATCAAGTTGGCAGTGCTGATATACAGGATAAGGATGTTTATGTAAAAGTACAGTATGATACTGACATAAGCAAGCTTACACCGAATCTCAGAATTGACGGTGACAGTTATGCGCCGGAAGGGGAGCAGAACTTTGATAACGAAACAAAGTCACTTGTATACAAGGTATCGGCGGCGGATGATGTGGACAGAGAATACACTGTACATATTTCAAGAGATGGTAAACCTACTATTAACGAGGTGAGTTATACTTCACCGGTAACGTTTAAGGGCGGACTTGTAACAGTAGGCTTGAACGGTATATTCTTTGAAGATGTAAAGGTGTATGCAGTGCCTATAAGCGGTGGTGCAAAGATAGAAGGAAAAACAATTTCATTTGAAGATAAATCAGCAACAGCAACTCTTAATATTCCTACTAACTACAATACTGAAAGTGAGCAGGAATACAGAATTGAATTTGTTATAGATGGTTTTGATACAAATTATTCAAGTGAAACAAAAATCACAGTTCCAAGACGTACGACTCGTAAGATAACTGAATTTACATTGCCTGATGTGCAAGAGGGTGAAACGAAGATAGATGGTACGGATATATATATATCATCACCGTATATCTATGATTTATCATCTGTGACACCGCAAATCACGTTTGACGCTGATGAAATATCACCGAGTGCCGATACCGCGCAGGATTTCAGCGATTTGGACAATCCTGTTAAGTATACGCTTTCATCGGCAGCCGATGAAGATGTAACTTATACGGTACATATTGAACGTGTTGGTGATGATCCGTATTTGGAGAGCTTGACTGTTGACGGACAGTACGGTGAAACAGAGTATGAAGACGATAATGTAAAATTGGTGTTGAAGTCAAGTGCAAAGCTTAACAGTGTAGAACCTGTTTTACAAATACACGGTGACGATTATTCGCCAAAAGGTGCGCAGGACTTTACAGATTCAGAAAAAAATCCTGTTGTCTACACAGTGAAAAACAAATATGGTGTAGAACATAAGTATTATGTAACGATAACAAAGAAGAGATCAGGCGGCGGAAATAAAGGATCATCAGCTACTCCTACACCGACTCCGACCGAAACACCAATAACGACTGTTGAACCGACGAATTCGCCTAAACCGAATGACGGAAATCAAACACCAAATCCAACGGAAATGCCGATAACCAAGCATGAACCGTATATAAGCGGTTATGAAGAAAACGGCGTGGTACAATTCAGACCGGATAATACAATTACTCGTGCGGAAGTGGCGAAGATATTGACGGTGCTTGACGGTGACTTTGATGTAAATAAGATATATGCAAATAAGTTCAGCGATGTACACGATGGTACATGGTATCAGAATTATATCAATTTCGCAGTAGAAAAGAATTATATTTCGGGTGATGAAAATGGCTTATGCCGTCCGGAAGATATGATTTCAAGAGCAGAATTTGCGTCTATAATCGCAAGATATATTAATATTGAACCGCTGGACGGCGAAGATAAATTTACCGATATTGCAAGACTTGATTGGTGCAAAAAGTATATAAATGCCTTGGCAGAAAAGGGAATTGTTGCGGGTTATGTGAATGATGAATTCTTGCCTGATAATAAGCTTACAAGAAGTGAAGCAGTTGCGATTATCAACAGAATTACTGATAGAAAAATGACTCCTGAAATTCTTGAAAAATTAACTTGCCCATTCAGTGATGTTTCTGAAACACATTGGGCATATAACG